>ERZ773210.1582-NODE-1582-length-21743-cov-3.786472_pt1 | contig 21743 bp, 9 predicted proteins | sample MGYA00580528_ERZ773210 | MGnify/ENA primary metagenome ERZ773210 (study PRJEB29015, sample SAMEA2737769) | human gut metagenome | biome: human gut; feature: human-associated habitat; material: faeces | place: China | collected 2012 ...
TATGAATGCCTGTCTTCGGAAACTAATCAATGAGTATGAAGAAATTATTACATCGATCAGCTATTTACCAGCAATTTCTAATCCTGAACTTATACATATAATTACTTATGAACAAAAGAAAAAAGGTATAACCTTTCAAGCTGTTGCAAAAGAATACATGAATTTCATGAAAGGAGAAGAGCGGGAGAAATCTTATAAACTTTATAAGATAGCTTCCGAAAGATTAGTCAAATATATGAAAGGGGATTTTCCTTTAATTCAATTGACACCTATACATATCCAAGAATTTGCCAAAGTTCTTCACGAGGAGAATCTGGCAGATACAACTATCAGAATATATCTGACTTTAATAAAGGTGATAGTAAATTATGCCGGTAAGATGAATTATGTATCTTACTCCATTCATCCTTTTGTCCTCTTTAAGATGCCGGCAAGTAATGTGCGGGAACTTGATTTGTCAATAGATGAACTGAAGAGAATACGTGATGTCCGGCTTTTAAAGTCTTCTTTATCCATGGTGAGAGATATTTTTATGCTTACCTATTATTTAGGCGGTATCAACCTGAGAGATTTATTAGCATATGATTTTAAAAATAAGAACGATATGCGTTATGTGCGTCACAAAACACGTAATAGCAAGAAGGGAGAAAATGAAATTGTATTTACTTTGCAGCCTGAAGCAAAAGTGCTTATAGATAAATATATGTCGAGAAATGGGCATTTGCAGTTTGGTAAATATTCATCTTATAAACAAATATATAGTTTAGTCTTCCGACATATAAATAAGGTAACAGAACTTTCGGGGGTAAAGAAAAAGGTTACTTACTATTCCGCCCGAAAGACATTTGCACAACACGGATATGATTTAGGCATTCAAATTGAAAAAATAGAATACTGTATCGGACACAGTATGAAAAATAACCGTCCTATCTTTAATTATATTAAGATTATGCAAGAACATGCCGATAAGGTGTTCCGTGCCGTACTTGACCAATTGCTATAGTATAGATAGTTTTTCACTGCTATTTTTAGTTCCTTCTTTTGCTAATCGATTTCATTCCGATCGCTATTCTTTTTTCGTTCCACTATAGTTATCCGCAAAGTACACTATAGTTACCCTTGCGGATAACTATAGTCAAACGCAAAGATAACTATAGTGGAACGAAGAAAGATTCGCATACCGGATAACTCATAATAGGTAAAAAAGATATTAATGGTACTAATTGTTCAAATCTTATCCTCAATTGATTGCTAGCTGTATGTAGTCGTTTGATGCGCAGGTAGTTATGTTTAAAAAGAGAATCTAACTTTTGTTTAACTTAACAGATATAACTAATGAATATGGAAAACAACAAAAAAAAGGCTTCATTTATTTCAATTGCTGGTTGGAAAAGAATGCAGCCATTGTCTTTTTTACTTTACGACGATTTTACTAATCAACAAAAATATGTTTAACTTTAAAAAACATGGTATGAAAAAAAACTATGTCACAACTGCTGTTGCCTTACTACTTTTAGCAGGATGTAGCAACGATATTAAAGAAACTGATATTCAGTTTACCGGTGATACGGGAGCGAAAGTTTCTTTTAGTGCAGTAATAAACAATCATGAGGCTAGCAATCTTGTTACAAGAGCTACGGAAACAAACTGGGAGGCAGAAGACTCGGTAGGAATCACTTGTGGTACGGAACAAGTGAATATTCATTACAAATACAAGGGCAATGGTCTTTTTGCGGCAAAAGGAGGAAATGCAGAAGAGATTTGGGTATTAGGTTCCGGAGAGTATGATGTAGTGGCATACGCTCCATTTTCTGGTACATCAGGTGAAGAACAACCTGTATTGGAAGTGACTACAGCCAGTGACAATCAAGCTACAGCAGAAGAACGTGCGAAGATAGATTTTCTTTTTGCTAAAGGGAAGGCTACATCACAAACCCCGAACGTGACATTAGCATTCAATCATGTGATGAGTCGTATTAGATTGGAGTTTCAAGCTGGCGAAGGTGTGGACTTGGCAGATATAACTTGTTATCTTATTGGGCTTAAGAATAATGGTACATTTAATCCTAAAACAGGGGAGACAACAGTCAGTGAAGACCCTGTTACGGATAAAGATGATATTTATTGGGATAAAATAGGAGAGCAGGATAATTATACAGTACAAGCTATTTTACTGCCACAGAAGGTGCAAGGCAAAGTAACTATCCAAGCTAGAATGAACGGTTATCTTTATGAAGCCGAGTTTGCTAACTTGACAGAATTGAAATCAGGATTTTCTTATAATTACATCATCAAGACAAATAAATACGAGGACAATAATTATGTGTTGACAATTACAGAACAAACGCAAATAATAGGATGGGAGGATGAAAACCACGATCCTATAACATCCGACCCGAGTATAGCTGAAACTGGAACAGAGATAACTAATCCTAGTTGGAATATTACAGAAGAAACCGTAACTCCACAGCCTGTTGTGAAGTGATCTGTTTACCAATCTAATATAGATAAAAATGCTAAAAATATAAACATGAGATTTATGAAAATATATAATTATATATCAATGCTTTTTCTGGCTGGCGCAGCCATAGTTGCGTCTTGCTCGCAAAATGAAGAACTCACCGGAGAAACACCGGATTCTTTGCAGGGATTTCAGATTAGTGTGTCTGATGAAGGATTTATGGACGAAAGTGGTAAGACACGTGCTACAGAGAATGGATATACTACCCGATTTTCTAACGGAGATGCTATCGGTATATTTGCGGTAAGAGGAGAAACGGTGGTAGAGGATATCAAGAATCGGAAATTCACACTGACAGATGGCTATTGGGAATTGACTGATGGAGGGGATCCTATTGAATACAAAGGTTCACAATTTCAGCGGATGACTTTTTATGCATACTATCCGTATAATGCGAATGTGACTTTTGATCCGACGAAGGTGGATCCTTTTGAAACATACGTCAACAATTGGAAAATAGGCAGTGAACAAAATGAAGGAAATTATACACAATATGATTTGATGACGAGTACGGGTAGTGTTCAGGGGGATCGTTTGAAAGGACAGATCGCTTTTACTATGCAACATCGGATGGCTCTTGCGGTAGTGAAGATGCCTAATTTGACCTATAGCTTTACAAATGGCGGTATAGATGATTATTTGTTACCATTAACAGCCGGTTCGTTTACAGTGAACAATACTCAAGCAACTCCTTATTATCAGGAAAGTACGGATACATACCGTTTCTTGGTTAATCCGAAGAAGGAATTCTCAATTAAGGGTACTTATTCTGGAGTAAGTGAGATGGAATATGAAGCTAAAGGTACGCTGGAAGGAGGAACGGCGAAAATGTATACCATCGAAGATAAAAGTAAAATCAACCATACTTTGCAGGTAGGAGACTATTTTTGTGCAGATGGAAAAATAGTTTCAGTAGATGCGGAAACGGTGCCGGAGAATGTGATTGGTATTGTATGTTATGTAGGAAATTCACAACCCAGTGTAACACATACTGAACTCTATTCAGCAGAAGTTGATGCTTTGCGTCGCGATTTCCCTGCATGTACGCACGGTATAGTGCTATCTATTAAGAATTCTGTGGTAAAAGATAGTGAACAAAATGATGTTGCTTTGAAAATGTTCCATTCAAGTAAGTCCGGTTATTATTCAGACTGGTTTACTTCAGATGAGAATTGGGCAAACAAGTTTGTAGGTTGTAACACAGAGAAGGATGTTAACAAGAATGATGCTTCATTGGTTTTCCCAGCACTAATGGGATACAATAATACACAGTTACTTACTATGTGTTACGAAGGTATGGGTAGTCCTTCTACTTGCGACCATGCTTATGCGTATATCAAGGCTTATCGTGAAGCGGAAGCTATTCCGGCAAATGTGACTCCTTGGTATTTGCCCTCTATAATGTGTTGGGATACAGTCGCTAAGAATTTGAGTGTTATTAACCGTTGTCTCAAGAATGTAAATGGTGATGAGATGACCTCTGTCGAGTCAGGAACTAACAGTGGACACTATTGGAGTAGCACACAGCGTTCTCCAGCCAACCAATGGACACACGGTATGGCTGGTGGAAGATATCACATAATTTGTGAACGTGATTCGCGTGCCGGTTATTTCCGTATGATGCTTGCATTCTAAAATAATGACGGTATATAAAGTCCGTTAAAATTATACTTATATCATGAACATATACATATATGAATAAGAAAAACTTTATAAAGGGGACAACCTTACCTGTCGCTCTGTTTTTCACTATAGCAACTTTTGCACCTGCATGGGGATTGCAAACAGCTTCGGCAGCCATCGAAGTTGTACAGCAGCAAAGTACTATAAAAGGAACAGTAGTAGATAGCCAAGGCGAACCGATAATTGGAGCAAGTGTACTTGCGGAAGGAACATCTAATGGTACAATTACCGATATTGACGGTGTATTTAGAATAAATGTACGTCCCGGTGCGAAATTGAAAGTATCTTTTATAGGTTATACCGATAAAAAAGTAGTAGCGAAAAATGACATGAAAGTCATTCTGGTAGAGGATGTGACAGCACTTGAAGAGGTGGAAATCGTAGCTTATGGTACGCAGAAGAAAGTGACCATGACAGGAGCTATCGCTAGTGTGAAGGGAGAAGAATTGACCCGTGTATCTGTAGGTTCGGTTTCCAATGTATTAGGAGGGCAGATGACAGGTTTGACTACCGTACAATATTCCGGTGAGCCGGGAGCGGATGCCGCTGAAATTTTTATTCGTGGTAAAGCTACTTGGGAAAATTCTTCACCGTTAATTCAGGTAGACGGTGTGGATCGTGAAAGTATGAGTGATATCGACCCGAATGAAATTGAATCCATTTCTATCTTGAAAGATGCTTCGGCAACAGCCGTATTTGGTATTCGTGGAGCAAATGGGGTCATTTTGATTACAACTAAACGAGGAAAGGAAGGAAAGGCGAAAATTTCGTTTACTACTTCTGCTTCTGTATTGATGCCTACAAAAATGGTAGAACAGGCAAGTTCCTATGACTATGCCCGTTTTCATAATCAAATGATGTCCGGTGATGGCAAATCTGCCTTATTTAGTGATGGCGTGATTCAAAAATTTGCAGATGGTTCCGATCCTATTCGTTTCCCAAATATACAATGGGCTGACTATATTATGAAAAGCTCTACGCTTCAGAGCCAGCATAATCTGAACATCTCGGGAGGAACAGATAAAGTACGTTATTTCATCTCTGCAGGTGCTTATACACAAGGAGGACTTTTTAGTGAATTTAATCTTCCTTATAATTTAAGCTATCAGTACCGTCGTTTCAACTATCGTACAAACTTGGATATGGATGTCACCAAAACTACTACTTTGTCATTCAATATTAGTAGTAATGTGAATAATTCAGATCAACCGCGTACGAGTCAGGGATCTTCCGGATTGATTAAAAATATGTATTATGCTACTCCTTTCTCCAGTCCGGGAATCATAGATGGAAAATTGGTAAATTCGAGCGATGAGACTTATTCAGACGGACTGAAATTACCATTTACAGGAGGTACAGGTATGGGATATTATGGAAATGGGTTCAGCCAGACCAGCAACAATTCGCTGAATGTGGATGTGATTCTGGATCAAAAAATGGACTTCTTGACTAAAGGACTTTCCTTTAAAGTGAAGGGATCTTATAACAGCTCGTTTACAGTTAATAAAGTCGGTTCTGGTGGGTCTATTGCTACATACACTCCTGTATTGATGGATGACGGTAGTATTGCTTATCGTAAGTTTGGAGAGAATACAGATGTGAAGTATTCGTATACTACAGGCAAAGCACGTAATTGGTATATGGAAGCCAGCTTTAATTATAATCGTACTTTTGGTGATCATACGGTGACAGCCTTAGTTTTGTATAATCAACAGAAAGAGTATTATCCGAAATTATATTCGGACATTCCTCATGGATATGTCGGATTAGTCGGACGTGTCACTTATGATTGGAAGAGCCGCTATATGGCAGAGTTTAATGTGGGTTATAACGGTTCGGAAAACTTTGCGTCCGATTTGCGCTTTTCTTATTTCCCGGCTGGTTCTATAGGTTGGGTGATGAGTGAAGAGAAGTTTTTCCGTCCTTTGAAGTCGGTGGTTAGCTTCTTGAAATTACGTGCCAGTGTCGGTTTGGTAGGTAACGATAATATTGGAGGATCGCGGTTTATGTATATGGCTGATCCATATAATGTCGGTTTAGGTGACTTGGCAAATCGTGTAACGGCAAGTGGAGGAGCAACTAACGCCTGGGGATATGGATTCGGAACAGATAATGGTACTGTTAGTCTGGGTGCGCGTGAGGTAGCTAAGAATAACCCTGCTGTGACATGGGAAAAAGCTCTGAAACGGAACTATGGTGTTGATATTAACTTCCTTGATGACCGTCTGAAAACAACCTTTGAATATTATAAAGAACGTCGTAATGACATCCTTTTGCGTGACGGTACAGCTCCGGGAATGTTAGGGTTCATTACTCCCTATTCAAATTTAGGAAGTGTAGACAGTTGGGGCTGGGAACTTTCTTTAAAATGGAACGATAAGATTGGCGATAATTTCCGTTATTGGGCGGGTATTAACCTTTCTTATAATCAGAATGAGATTCTTGAAAAGAAGGAAGCACCGCAGAATAATTTATATCAATATCAGAAGGGACACCGTATCGGTTCGCGTAGTCAATATGTTTTCTGGCGCTTCTATGATGAGGATACACCTGCGCTATATGAGCAGACATTTAATCGTCCGTTCCCCACTCACGAGAGTATTCTTCAAAATGGAGATGCAGTATATGTTGACTTGAATGGTGACCGTAAGATTGATGCAAATGATGCAAGTTATGACTATGGCTTTACAGACGATCCTGAATATATGCTAGGTATTAATTTAGGATTCAGTTGGAAGAATCTGGAAATAAGTACTCAATGGACAGGGGCCTGGAATGTAAGTCGTATGATTTCGGATGTATTTCGTCAACCGTTTTATTCATCTTCCAATAGCGAGCAGGGAGGATTGTTGGCATACCATCTGGATCATACATGGACACCGGAAAATCCGTCACAATCTTCGGAGTATCCGAGAGCTACCATTGACAATGCGAAGAATAACTATGCTACCTCCACCTTATATGAGAAAGATGCAAAATACCTGCGTTTGAAAACTCTTCAGGTGGCATACAATTTTCACTTCCCATTGATGAAGAAACTTGGACTGAATACATGCCAGTTGGCTTTTGCAGGATATAATTTGTGGACTATTACACCTTATTTGTGGGGTGATCCGGAGGCAAGAGCTACTAATGCACCTTCTTATCCATTGTCCAAGACTTATACGTTGAGCTTGAAATTAGGATTCTAAAATAGATAAAGGAAAGATACAATGAAATTACAAAATAAATGGTTCATCGGTGCGATGTTGGGAGCGGCAGTTTGTTTGGTTTCCACTTCATGTGTGGACGAAATTAAATTCGGAAACTCTTTTTTGGATAAGGCACCGGGCGGAAATGCTACTATTGACACAGTGTTCAATAGTGCGGAATATACGCGCCAATTTTTGAACACCTGTTACAGTAGACAGTATTACGGATTACCCTATAATACGGACAGTAACGGTAATATTCCTGATTCTTCCAGTCCTTATTTAGGAAAGAAGGATGCGCTAACAGACTGCTGGTCACTTTATTTTAGTGACGCAACTGTATATCAGCAGTATTATTTGGGTTCTCTCAATGCCAACTATGGCACGCGTGGTAATATTTTCCCATATACACGGGAAATGGTATGGGAAGTAGTGCGCTGGTGCTGGTTGTTAATGGAAAATATAGATAGAGTGCCGGGCATGGATAGCACTGAAAAAACTCAGTTGGTGGCAGAAGCTAAATGCCTGATTGCGGCACGCTATTTTGATATGTTCCGTCATTATGGAGGTCTTCCATTGTTATATGCTTCATTCACCGGTACGGAGTCAGGTTATGAAATCCCCCGTGCTACGGTAGAGGAGACTGTTAACTACATGATAAAGATGTTGGATGATGCTATCAATTCCGGTGGATTGGTGTGGGCTTATGCTGATGCCGATCTTGCCAGCAAGGCCGGACACTGGACAAAGGCCGGTGCGATGGCATTGAAATGCAAAATCTGGCAATTTGCCGCTTCTCCGTTGTTTAACGATGTCAACGGATATGCAGGAGGAAACTCAGAGGCTGAACAGCAGCATCTGGTATGGTACGGCGGCTACCATGCGGAACTTTGGGATAACTGTTTGAAGGCTTGTGAAGCATTCTTTAAAGAGCTGGAGAGTCAAGGCGGGTATAGCCTGAATAAGGCTTCGGAAGAAACACCGGAACAGTATCGGCAGGCATATCGTATGGGATATATTCGTCAGAACAGCAAGGAGGTCTTGCATTCTGTCCGCACGAATATGTCGGACGCTTTCAACTCAAGTTCTTATATGTGGCATTCCTGGGCTGTTCCGTCACTTTGTCGTACCGAATATCCGCCTACACAGGAATATGTGGAGATGTTCCCATGGGCCGACGGTACTCCGTTTGACTGGAAAAAGGCGGAAACAGAAGGTAAGTTGGATGCAATGTTCCTGACCGGAACATTCAAAAATGGAGAACAACTATTGTCGGAAATCGTATTAACCCGTGATCCTCGTCTGTATGAGCATTGCATGGTAAACGGATTGCCGAAGATGTTAGACTGGAGTGCAGGAACAATGTCCGGTTTACCTTATGAACTGTGGGTCGGAGGATACGATGAAGGACAAAATGCAGCGCTTGAATCAGGTAACTATGCGACTGGTTATAAAAATATGAAATATTATTTGGGAACAGAGTACCAACGTCAGTATACGCATTGGGTATATCTTCGTTTATCTGACATTTATTTAACTTATGCAGAGGCCTTGCTTCAAGCCAAGAATGATCACCGGGGCGCTATTAACCAAATGAATATAGTACGTGCCCGTGTAGGATTGAAGAAAGATTTGGCGGAGTGTGTTACAGATAAGAATTTACTTTCTGACAAAGCAGCCTTATTGGAAGAATTGCTGTGCGAGCGTGTTCGGGAATTGGGGCTTGAAGATAGCCGTTACTTTGATCTTATCCGTTACAAACGTGCCGATCGTTTCGAGAAGCGCCTGCACGGGTTGCTCACCTATCGTTTGGATGATACCGGTAATCGTATAACGGGAAATGCTAAATGGAATGAAGGAGATAAGAACAAGGGAGCATTGCAGCCTACTCGTTTTGAATATGAAAGGTTTGAGTTATCCAAACCGGTCCGTCGTTGGTGGACATACGGATTTGATCCCAAATGGTATCTTTCTCCATTCCCGCAAACGGAAATTAACAAAGGATATGGATTGATTCAGAATCCGGGTTGGTAATGTGAGACAGCGAAATAGATTAAAACAATATTGAATATTGATTTATATGAGAAAAAATAAGATTCTGATACTGGCTTTACTGGTTTGTTTGAGCATTCCGGTCAGAGCACAGAATACAGACAACAACATTATAGGTATTGTTGTTGATAAATCGGGAAACCCAGTCTATGGAGCGTCCGTTAATGTGGAAGGTGGCGCAGTGGAGACCCGGGTTGAAACTGATAAAGATGGTAAATTCGAGATTGCGGTCGAGAAAGGACAACGCTTGAGTGTCGTTTCTGTCGACAAAGGCTCTACCACAGTTGTGGCAAAGACTGATGGTCCGATGACTATTGTGATGGGATATGCAGCTCAGACTATTGATGTGGGAGCTAACCGGACATTCAATCGTCATGAATCAACAGCAGCTGTTTCTACCACCTATAACGAAGAGTTTAATAAGCGGTCTTCCCGGAATATATCCAATTCTTTATATGGATATGGATTGGGCCTTACTACTTTGCAGAATGCGGCCAGTACCGGGTTAATGGCAGATCCTACCTTTTATGTACGTGGTTTGCAGAGCTTGTCAAGTAGTACACCGCTTGTGCTGGTTGACGGTTTGGAACGAGACATGAGCTTGGTGAGTCCGGAAGAAGTAGAATCCGTTTCCATCCTGAAAGATGCCTCGGCTGTGGCATTGTACGGATACAAAGGGGTGAACGGTGCGATCTTGATTACGACAAAGCGTGGTAAGTACAAAACAAAAGAGATAACCTTTACGTATGATCATATCATTAACACTCAGTCTCGACGTCCGGAATTTGTAGATGCAGCTACGTATGCTTCTGCAGTGAATGAAGCGCGTGGATATGAAGGTTTGGGAGCTCGGTATACTCCGGAAGAAGTCGATGCTTTCCGTAATGGAGTAGGTAGTGGAGGGGCTTCCCGTATGTACCCTTATCTCTATCCTAATGTGAACTGGATTGATGAAACCTTTAAAGACAGAGGAGTTTCTAATAAATATACGATCGAATTCCGTGGAGGAGGAGCAAAGTTCCGCTACTATACTATGGCGAATTTATTAACAGACAAAGGGTTTATCAAAACCCCGAATGCAAATGACGGATATTCTACACAGAATATGTATTCACGTGCTAATTTGCGTACAAATCTGGATATTGATTTAACCGCCACTACCAAATTGAAGTTGAATCTTCTCGGTACCTTGTCCGAATCTCGGATTCCGGGGGCTTCGGTTAACCTATGGGATATGATTTATTCGATTCCTTCTGCAGCTTTTCCGGTTCGTACGGAAGATGACAGTTGGGGAGGAAGTACTACTTGGGCGGGAACATCGAATCCTGTCGCACAATCGCAGGGAGCTGCTTATTCTAAAGGACACTCTCGTAGTTTGTTTGCCGACCTTACCTTGTCACAAGATTTGTCTGGTTTGCTGAAAGGATTGGGAGCTAACTTTCGTTTAGCTTATGACAACTATTCCAATATTCTGGAAGATCATAGCAAGACTTATACGTATGCCGGTTATGCAACAAGCTGGACAACTAACGGTCCGTTTTATACTGCCATTTCAGGTGGCGAATCCAGTGAAATGGGTTCGGGTGCAGGTATTGACAACTGGGCGCGCCAATTTAACTTTGCAGGTAGTGTAGATTATAATCGCTCGTTCCAAAAGTGGGATGTGTATTCTCAATTGAAATGGGATTATGAATATCGTGATTCATACGGTCTGAATACCACTATTTATCGGCAAAATGTTTCCTGGTATAATCATGTAGGCTTCTCTAATCGCTATTATTTGGATCTGGCATTGGTTGGCTCGGCCTCCAGCTTATTGGCACCGGGACATAAATGGGCTTTCTCTCCTACCATTTCTGCTGCTTGGGTACTTTCGGAAGAAAAATGGTTGAAAGATGTGTCTTGGGTGAACTTCTTGAAATTGCGCGCTTCGTTTGGAGTGATCAATGTTGATTATCTGCCTAAAGACGGAAGTACTACCATATATGACTATTGGGACCAGATTTATACGACTACTGGTACACAGTATAAGTTTAACAGTAGTTACGACTCTGAATTCGGAAGTACTATTATCGGGCGCCTGGCAACTGCTAATTCGACACATGAGAAAGCGTATAAATACAATGTTGGTGTTGATGCCGTGTTGTTCAATGGACTGGACGTGACGGCAGAAGGCTATTACCAACGGAGAAAAGATATTTGGGTCTCTTCCGAAGGAAAATATACCGATGTGTTGGGCGTAGATGCTCCGTTCGAGAATGCCGGAATCGTTGATAGCTATGGCGTGGAACTAGGACTTAACTATACGAAACGGTTAGGAGATGTAGTGTTCAACCTTGGCGGTAATTTTGCTTGGAATAAGAATGAAATTAAGGAACAACTGGAAGAACCGCGTTTGTATAAGAATCTTGTGCAAACAGGAAATCGGTTGGGACAAGTATATGGAATGGTAGCTGAAGGTTTCTTCAAAGATAAAGAAGATATAGCAAACAGCCTTCCGCAAAACTTTAGTACGGTAGTGCCGGGAGACATAAAATATAAAGATGTGAATGGAGACGGAATCATTGATGCCAATGATAAAACAGCTATCGGTTATAGTACGACGGCTCCGGAAATTTATTATTCTTTCCATTTGGGAGCCGAATGGAAAGGGATTGGAGTAGATGTAATGTTTCAGGGAACAGGTAACTATTCTGCTGTCTTGAATACGAAGAGTATGTTTTGGCCGTTGATAAATAATACGACACTTTCTACTCATTATTATGAGAATCGTTGGACACCGGAAAATCAAAATGCCAAATATCCTCGTTTGAGTTCACAGAGTAATGCCAATAACTATCAGGCTAATACAGTTTGGTTGGCGGACCGGTCATTCTTGAAGTTACGTAACGCGGAGGTGTATTACAGATTTCCGGAAGAATGGATGAAGAAGACTAAGATATTGGGGAGTGCCAAGTTATATGTCAGAGGAACAGACTTGTTCTGTTCAGATCATATTGATGTGACAGATCCGGAATGTTATGGTGTAGCGACTCCGCTGAATAAGAGTGTAGTAGTCGGTGTTACGATTGGTTTTTAATCATAAAAACAAAGCGAAAGAATGAAACTGAAAAACATTATCTACGGAATGATGTGTGTAGCCGCACTCGGTTCCTGCTCAGATAAGATGGAATATCATGAGTACAATAATTATGATGAGGATTTTGTGAAGCTCAACTTCGGTAATGTAGGAGGGCTGATAACAAATATCTATTTGTCCATGGATGTGGACTTTGGAAACTATAGCGGGGCAATTCTTGGTTCTGCTACCGATGAGTCCGAATATGCTTATTCGGGAAATCAGATTGAAGACTTTTACAATGGTTCTTGGAGTCCGTCGAATGCTAAAAGTAGCATGTGGACGTCCTGTTATGAAGGGATAGCCAATTGTAATTTATATCTGGAGAAGTTTACCGGACTGACATTTCCCGAGTTGGCTTTGAACAGTGATTATGCACAACAGATGTTCCGCTATACCAATTACCAGTATGAGGTACGTTTCCTTCGTGCATATTTCTACTTTAACTTGGTACGGCAATATGGAGATGTGCCGTTTAGCGACCATATATTAACAGCTGAAGAATCGAATACGTTATCGCGCAGACCGGCACAGGAGATTTTTGATTATATCATAGCCGAATGTGATGATATTAAAGATAAGATTATCGTCGATTACAGTAAACTGGGAGATATGGCATTGCCTAGTAGTCCGGCGGAAACAGGACGTGCCAACCGTAAAACGGTATTGGCCTTGAAAGCTCGTGCAGCATTGTATGCGGCAAGTCCTTTATTTAATCCGACTGATAATAGAGAACTGTGGTATCGTGCAGCTAAAGCCAATAAGGAAATTTTAGATGACAGTAATGGATTTGCTGAAAAGGCAAAACTATTAGTGGACGATTATTCATCACTATGGAGTAAGGACAGTTACAATGATGCTACTAGTGAATTGATTTTTCTCCGTCGTGCCACTACTACCACTAATTCTTTTGAGGGATATAACTTCCCGGTAGGGTTGGAAAATTGTAAAGGTGGAAACTGTCCCACACAGACACTGGTGGATGCGTATGAGATGAAGGATTCAGGGTTGCGTCCGGACGAGTTGGATAACTATGATCCTGCTAATCCTTATTATACCAACCGCGACCCTCGTTTCTATCTGACTATTGCCAAGAATGGGGACGAAAAGTGGCCTAACTGGAATACTGTTCCTCTGCAAACCTATCAGGGCGGACTAAATGCGGAGCCTTTGAGTGGCGGAACTCCGACTGGCTATTATCTGAAGAAGTATTGTCAGACGGCAGTAGACTTGCGTGCCGGTACAGCTTCAAAGACCTATCATTCATGGATTACATTCCGTTTTGGAGAGTTCTATTTGAATTATGCGGAAGCTGTATATAAGTATCTGGGTAGTCCGTATGCAACGGATAATGAATTTACAACTTCGGCTGTGGATGCTATCAAAGTAGTTCGTACGCGTGCCGAGATGCCCGGATTCCCTCAAGGGATGACCAATGATGCTTTCTGGAAGAAATATCAGAATGAACGTATGGTAGAATTGGCCTTTGAAGGACATCGTTTTTGGGATGTACGTCGTTGGAAGGAGGGTGACAAACATTTCAAGAACATTGTTGAAATGAAGATTACGAAGAATGGGGATGATACTTATACGTATGAACGTAAGGTAAAAGAAAGAAGTTGGGATGATAAGATGTATTTCTTCCCGATTCCGCAGAGTGAAAAATCTAAGAATCCTAATTTGGAGCAGAATCCGGGGTGGTAACCCACAACCGGAATGCTGATGAATAGTGATAGGATATTCTTGCATAGAACGGATGTTTATAGAATAAAAAAACGAAAGAAATGAAGAAACATTATATAATACTGGGGCTGTTTTGTCTGCTGGCCATAGTTGCCTGCTCGGATAATGACCCCGTCGTTGAAGTGAACAATGGCAATCAGACGGAAGAGGAGTTGCCGCCTCTGCCTACTGAAGTTATAACGGGTAGCCGTGCAATGTGGGTTAGTTACGACCCGGCACCAAATGTTGACGCCAATAACTCTTCCGGCATATCATCCGCATTGATTAGCTGGAGATTACTGAAGACCGATCCGTCTAATGTTGCTTTTGATATTTATAAGTCGGTAGACGGTGAGACGGAAGTGAGATTGAATGAGAAACCTATTTCAAATACTACATCTTGGGTGGATGCAGATATTGATGTATCAAAAACGAATGTATACCGGGTCACTCTTGCCAATCAGGCTGAAACGCTTTGCGATTATACATTTACCTCTGAAATGGCAGAAAAGTTTTATCATGAGATCAGATTAAACATGAATGTACCCGATGCGTCGATTACATATTCTCCTGATGATATTCAGCTAGGTGACTTGGACGGTGACGGTGAATTGGAGATTGTGGTGAAGAGAGAACCGTATGATGGTGCCAACCAGGGGGGATGGAATAATGGTTCGACCTTGTTGGAAGCTTATAAGATGGATGGTACTTTTTTGTGGCAAATTGATTTGGGAATCAATATTCGTTCCGGTTCACATTATACTTCATATATTTTATACGATTTTGATGGAGATGGTTTATGTGAAATAGCTTTCCGCTCTTCAGAAGGTACAAAGTTTGGGGATGGTAAGGTCATTACCGATGCTTATGGTAATGTGAACGATTATCGAATTCGTCAGACTGATGCTGTGGGTTGGTATTCAGGAGCAAGTATTAATACAATTTGCGGCTTGATAATGGAAGGTCCCGAATATATCTCTATTTGCCGTGGATATGATGGACGTGAAATTACCCGGGTGGATAATATTCCTCGTGGTGGAAGTGGTTCAAAAGCATCGCGTGCTAAATATTGGAGTGAATATTGGGGAGATGATTACGGAAACCGCATGGACCGTTTCTTTATCGGGGTGGCTTATCTGGATGGTATACCTGACGAAGCGACCGGAGTGAGAACAAGCAACCCCAGTCTGATCATCAGTAGAGGTATTTATCATAATTGGCAAGTATGGGCACTCGATTTGAAAGGGAATAAACTGGAAACCCGTTGGAAGTTTGATACAGCCGAACATTCTTCAAAATGGTTGTCCATGTGTTCGCATAGTTTTCGTGTAGCGGACTTGGACGATGATGGAAAAGATGAAATCTTGTATGGTTCTGCGGCTATAGATGATGATGGAAGCGAATTGTGGTGTACCGGAAACGGTCATGGTGACTGTTTATGTGTTGGCAAATTTATAAAAGACCGTTCAGGATTGCAAATTGTTGCTTCATTTGAAGAACCGGGCAATTATAATGGACAAGGACACGGTTATGGATGTCAAGTGATTGATGCAAGAGATGGTGGCTTGATTACCGGCCATGGAGCGGGTTCGACTACTGATGTCGGTCGTTGTATTGTGGCAGATATCGATCCGGATAGCCCGAATTTTGAGTACTGGTCTTCTTTGCAGGAAGGGGTATTCAGTTGTAGTGGCAGTGGATTGGTATCCAGTACATATCCTACAGGTATTGGTGGTGGAGTTTTGTATAATGTAGCCATTTATTGGAGCGGGCAGCCGACAAGAGAAATGCTGGACCGTGCTTGTGTCGTGAGCTATAAAGAGAACCCTGATGTAAACAAGACGAATAAGACTCGTTTGGTATATTTTGGAACTTACGGTAGCAATGACGGTAACCATAGCACCAAATACAATCCTTGTTACTATGGTGATTTTCTCGGTGACTATCGTGAAGAAGTAATAATGGGTTCAAGTGACATGAAATCTATTTATATATTCTCCACGAATCATCCTACCGAATTCCGTCTTCCTCACTTGATGACCGATCATAATTATGATATGTCTCAAGCGATGCAGAATATGGGATATAACCAGGGAACTAACTTAGGTTACTATGTAGGTGCTGAAACTTTGAAAAAAGCAGAATAAAAAGGTTTTTGAATAAGAAATCTCTTATTTGATATGAGTTTGTTGAAAAAGAACAATCCGGCTAACTGTCGGGTTGTTCTTTTTTTCATAGTTGAACGAATCGCCATATATATGGATAATATTCTATTTCTTAATTGATCGGCTCTCCCTACCTTTGTAAGGTGAGATAGCAAATATACATATGAAAAAACTCTTTATCCTTTTGTTCCTCTTCATCACTTTAGGAACAAACGCACAAAACAATAAAGTTTCCGGCCTCAACGCCCGCCAGTTTCATAAATATTGGAAGGTAGAGTCGGAATCTCCGGATTATAAAGTGACATTTCAGGGTGATACCGCTGAAATACTGTCTCCTAAAGGCCTTACCTTATGGAGGAAAGAAAAGATGAGCGGATGGGTAACCATTGAATATGATGCATGTGTAGTTGTAGAAAAAGAAGGAGACCGTTTGAGTGACCTGAATTGCTTTTGGATGGCTTCGGACCCCAAACATCCTGATAATATATGGAAACGTGAGAAGTGGCGTAGCGGAATCTTTCTGAATTGTTATTCTTTGCAACTCTATTACATGGGATATGGTGGAAATTATAACTCTACTACACGCTTCCGTCGTTATGACGGCAATGAAGCAGAAATCACAGATCCCAAAGTACGTCCTGCCATACTGAAAGAATATACAGATACCGAACATTTGCTAAAAGCGAATCACTGGTATCACATTAAGATAACAAATGAAAATAATAGGGTTAGTTATTACATAGACGGCAAGCGACTGGTGGACTTCCGCGATGCCGAACCTCTGACAGAAGGATGGTTCGGCTTTCGTACCACCTTATCCCGTACCCGCATTACAAACTTCCGCTATGAATGTTTGCCACCCCAAACGTCTACTGTTCCTTTACATTGGATCGGCAATACTCCTGAACAAGACAAAGCTGTAAGCTTCGGAGTTCCTTTTGATGAAGGCTACCTATTTCCTGAAACTTCATTGCGACTAAAAACAGATAGAAATCAAGAGATTCCGGTAGATACTTGGCCATTGGCTTACTGGCCGGATGGTTCCGTGAAATGGAGCGGAGTTGCCGGAGTCATTCCTGCCGGAACAGAAAGACTGACATTAGAAAAAGCCCCCCGGAAAGCAAAAATTATCAATAAACAGCCTAATGCTTCTATTGCAATCACTGAAACGCCTGAAGATATTCAAATTGAAACAGGGCTAATTTCCGTATTTATTCCCCGACGCGGAGATTTCCTGATTGATAGCCTATTGTATAAAGGAACTAAAGTAGGAGAGAAAGCGCGTCTGATTTGTAATACTCAAAGCGAGCCGATTCAAGAAAATACATCTCAAATATCTTTTACTCATTACATAGGGGAAATAAAATCAGTAACCATAGAACGTCTGGGCTCTGTACGGGCACTTGTAAAGTTGGAAGGGATACATCAGAACAGGAATAAGAAGATTGATACGAATCACTCTGAAAGGGAAGGGAACTATGCGAATAACTCTGATATGAACAAACGGAATAACCGTGAGTGGCTTCCTTTTGTGGTACGTCTCTACTTTTATGGTGGCAGTGAACAGATCAAAATGGTACATAGTTTCGTCTATGACGGAGATCAGAAGAAAGATTTCATTCGTAGTTTAGGTATCCGTTTCGACGTTCCTATGCGTGAAGCTCTGTATAATCGTCATATTGCTTTCTCGTGTGCAGATGGAGGAGTGTGGAGCGAGCCGGTACAACCATTGGTAGGGCGTCGCATACTCACTTTAAATAAGGCAGATAATAAGAAAAATAGTAATGAAAAGAAGGACGCACAACAGAAGCCAACAGATGAACCCTCCCTGCAACAGCAGCAAATGGAAGGCAAACGTATTCCGCCTTATGAATCTTTCGATGAAAAGAACCGCTCTCTGCTCGATAACTGGGCTTCATGGAATGACTACCGTCTGTCTCAACTCACTGCCGATGCTTTCTCCATTCGTAAACGTGCCAATAACGATAATCCCTGGATAGGAACCTTTTCCGGCACACGTAGCGATGGATATATTTTTGTCGGAGATATTACCGGAGGATTAGGACTTTGTATGCATGACTTTTGGCAGTCTTATCCCTCTTCTATTGAAATTTCAGACGCACGAACCCCGGTAGCTACCCTTACCGCCTGGTTGTGGAGTCCGGAGTCCGAGCCTATGGATTTACGGCATTATGATCGTATAGCTCATGACCTGAATGCCAGCTATGAAGATGTCCAGGAAGGTATGAGCACGCCATACGGCATTGCCCGTACAACTACGTTGACACTGATCCCACAAAGTGGCTATGCCGGAAAAAAGGCTTTTGCTGATTATGCCAAACAATTTTCTAGCCCTAGTCTGTTAATGCCAACCCCGAATTATCTTCATGCCCGCCAGGCTTTCGGGATATGGAGTCTCCCCGACCGTACTACTCCATTCCGTACTCGTGTAGAAGACCGCTTGGATGCTTACATTGACTTCTATCAGAAAGCAATCGAACAAAACAAGTGGTACGGTTTCTGGAATTATGGTGATGTGATGCACGCTTATGACCCTGTTCGTCATACCTGGCGTTACGATGTCGGAGGATTTGCCTGGGACAATACGGAACTGGCTTCTAATATGTGGCTATGGTATAATTTCCTGCGTACCGGGCGTATTGATATTTGGCGTATGGCAGAAGCTATGACGCGTCATACAGGCGAAGTGGATGTCTATCATATCGGTCCCAATGCCGGATTAGGCAGTCGGCATAATGTAAGTCATTGGGGATGCGGAGCTAAAGAAGCGCGAATCAGCCAGGCCGCCTGGAACCGTTTCTACTATTACCTTACTACGGACGAACGTTGCGGTGATTTAATGACTGAAGTGAAGGATGCCGACCACAAACTCTATGAACTGGACCCTATGCGCCTGGCCCAACCTCGCAGTGAATATCCTTGTACCGCTCCCGCCCGTTTGCGTATCGGTCCTGACTGGCTGGCTTATGCCGGTAATTGGATGACAGAATGGGAGCGCACAGGTAACACTGCTTATCGTGATAAAATAATAGCAGGAATGAAAAGCATTGCCACCTTACCTAACCGCCTTTTTACCGGCCCCAAAGCTCTAGGATTTGATCCGTCAACAGGGATCATCACAACCGAATGTGACCCCAAACTGGAAACAACCAACCATTTAATGACGATCATGGGCGGATTTGAGATAGCCAATGAAATGATGCGTATGATTGATATACCCGAATGGAAAGACGCCTGGCTTGATCATGCTGCACGTTACAAGAAGAAAGCATGGGAACTTAGCCATAGCCGTTTTCGTGTCTCCCGTCTGATGGCTTACGCAGCTTATCACTTGCGCAATACCCAAATGGCTGAAGAAGCCTGGAAAGATTTGTTTACCCGGTTGGAACATACACCTGCACCGCCTTTCCGCATCACTACCATACTTCCGCCGGAAGTACCGTCTCCATTAGATGAATGTACGAGCATTAGCACGAATGATGCTGCTCTTTGGAGCTTGGATGCTATTTATATGCAGGAAGTTATTCCGAAGGATGAATAGCAGAAGCATTTATTTCTTCACATTTCACCATATCCCAACCTTGGAACTGAATTAATAATAGGTGAAGTGTCGTTCCAGTAGCCAGTTTCTGCACAACTTTATCCTTACTGTATCGCAACAGTTGCTGTCTTCCTTCTTCTGCTTGGGCTTCAAGTTCAGCATTGGTAGCTGTACGTGTAGCGTATTTCAACTCCAGGATATAGCTGTGTTCTATATCGGAATAACGCATTTTGTCCGGCAATAGGAAGAAGTCACAATAGCCATAGTTCATTTCCAGTTCCGGCTGTACGAGATAATAAGAAGCAATGGCAAGATAGGCTTTTAGGAAACCTTGCAGGTTTCTTTCCCCTTCTATCGCATCTCGTATGGAAGAGTTCTCCCGATAGGCACGGGCGATGGTTTCGAAGAATGGTTGCCAATGACCATCGAAGGCGAAATCATCTATCAAGTCTTTCAGATGTGAAAGATTCAGGGTATGGGCCTGTTGATAGTAGTCGCGCAAGAATCCAAGGTACTGCTCGCGCACACAATTGTTAGGTATGCACATTTTCAGACGGTCGCCACGGGTGCCGCACATGGTAAGTAAACCATAATAATAGAGCAGGCTTCGGAAGTTCTCTATATCTGCTATCTTTTCTGACGGGAACGAAGTATGTAAGTCTACCAGTATTTCACCTTTTGCCGCAATTTCTTCGATAGTACTCATGCGGCTTCCCTCATGGGTGTTGTCGTGGTCAATGCGTGCCAGCATTTTCAGTTTACTGTAATCCGTACGGATATTCTTGTCTACCATATTTTCGGGTGGACGGTGAAAATCAATTTGGTTACGTAAATAGTATAAAGTCATATCGCAATTAAACACACGGTCGTTGTCCAAAGATGTTCTGGCGAAGCAATAATTGTCATACCACGGTTTCATTTCTGTAATCATCGCTTCTACATCACCGACCAGCTTTCCATTTTGTTGGTAATAACGGAGCATTTCACGTACTTCAGTTTCATCAAATCCTATCATGGCATTAAAACGGGAATCAGTCGATATATTCCAGTCAATATTATACCCGCTAGATAAATCATCCAGTGTGATAGGGCTGACTCCCATTAGGAAAATTCGGTCAAACATACCTTTGAACTGCTTGAAGTATTCACGGTAGAAGCCGCTGGCATGAGTCAGGTCATGGAACATTTTCTGTCCGTGTTCGCTCAATATGACGTTGGTAAAGTTGTCATATTCGTCAATTATCAGATAGAGAGGATATCCTTTTTCTTTAGCCTTTACTTCTATATATGATAATTTTGCTTTAGCGCTTTCAATGCTTTCTACTGTTGACTTGAAATCTTCATCATAATAAGATGCGTATGCATGGGCAAACTGGTTGATGATGATACTGCAATATTCATTAAAGCTACTCATCAAATCTGCTCCCGGCAGTGAGCAGCCTGCTTTTGAGAAGTCGAAGAAAAGGACTTGGAAACTGTTATGTTGTTTGGTTGGACGGCTTCCTATCCATAAGTCACCGAAATACTTGTCGAAGTTATCCTTCTGTATTATGTCGTAATAAGTACGCATCATGCTTAGGAATAAGCTTTTTCCGAAACGTCTCGGACGAATAAGGAAAAGGTAACTGGGCATTTCCTCGATAAGGGGCAGATACATGGTTTTATCGACGAAATAGAAGTTTTCGTTCCGCATCCGGTTGAAGTCGGATATTCCGTAACCGCCCAGCAG
>ERZ773210.1583-NODE-1583-length-21741-cov-3.251406_pt1 | contig 21741 bp, 19 predicted proteins | sample MGYA00580528_ERZ773210 | MGnify/ENA primary metagenome ERZ773210 (study PRJEB29015, sample SAMEA2737769) | human gut metagenome | biome: human gut; feature: human-associated habitat; material: faeces | place: China | collected 2012 ...
TTAAAAATGGAGAATTTAAATTAGATGTATCGGTAACACCAAATAGTGACACCGTTTGGCTGAACGTTAATCAAATGAGTAAATTATTCAACAAAAACAAATCGACAATCTTAAGACACATAAAAAACATATTAGCTGAAGAACTAGATGATAGAGAGGTAGTTGCAAAATTTGCAACTACCTTTTCTCATGGATCAGTAAAAGGAAAAACACAAATTCATGATGTAACGTATTACAATCTTGATGTCATTATATCTGTAGGATATAGAGTGAAATCAAAAGAAGGAATTATTTTTAGAAAATGGGCTAATAATATTCTTAAGCAATATTTATTAAAAGGATATGTAATAAATGAAAAAAAATTTAATATACCATCTATTGAAAATATTACTTCCTTACTTGAAAAATCAAGAAAAACAACTGGAAGTCTTCAACTTAAAGGTGACGATATGCTTGACTTTTTATTAGCATATAATAAAGGGTTATCAATTTTGGATGATTTCGATCACCAGACAATGGAAGTAGAATGTTCTTTAGATACAATTTATATACTTAATTATGAAGAATGTATTCAGCTTATTCATGAAACATCATTTTATAACGAAAAAAATCTATTCGCCTTAGAAAAGAATGATTCATTTAAATCAGCAATTGAAACTATTTATCAAACATTCGATGGTAAAGATCTATATCCCACTTTAGAAGATAAGGCAGCAAATCTACTCTATCTAATTACAAAAAATCATGCATTTGCTGATGGAAATAAAAGAATAGCCGCAACTATATTTTTATATTTTCTAGAAAAGAATAATGCCTTGTTTAAAAATGAGAAACCAAGAATATCAAACACAACATTAGCAACATTAACTATTCTTGTTGCATCTAGTAATCCTGAAGATAAAGAAAGTATAATCAATCTGATTAAATTAATTCTATTTAAGTAATATATCTAAAATAACAATATTATACTTTTTTGTTACGGTTGAAACTCATACACGTCGTCATGAGATTTATAAAAACTTAGCAAGTTGAAGAAAAACTTCGTGGATTACCAACACATTACTAACAACATAAAATTAATAAATTAATTTAATTACGTTTATAAACCTTTTAAGATTTATAGAGACTTTTTGGAGCTGAATTAGGCTATCCAAAATTAAAGGAACAGCTTCTATCGAAGAAGCTTGTAAATAATTCACAAACTCATATTAAAAAGCCTTGATTTTATCAAGGCTTTTTTGTTATATTAATTCTTTATCATATCAAAATATTTGTTTTTTAGTTATAATATACTTAGGTGATAAATATGTATAAAAATTTTCAAATAAAATCAAATTATGATCAACTAAAATTAGATGGCATTATTATTTCTTGTGAAAATCCAAAAGGAATTGTACAAATTTCTCATGGTATGTGTGAGCACAAAGAGAGATATATCGACTTTATGAATTTCTTATCAAATCAAGGATATTTATGTATTATTCATGACCATCGTGGGCATGGAAAAAGTATAAAAAACAAAAATGATTTGGGTTATTTCTATGATAATGGTCATCTAGCAATTGTTGAAGATCTCCATCAAATTACTTTGATGATTAAACAACAATATCCTCATCTCCCACTCTATCTTTTAGGACATAGTATGGGGTCTTTAGTCGTGCGCTGTTTTTGCCAAAAGTATGATCAAGATATTGATGGTTTAATTGTTTGTGGAAGTCCTAGTGATAATCCTCTTGCTCCTATAGGAGTAAAAATAGCTCGTATCTATTCAAAAGTCAAAGATGATCATTATCGTCCTCAATTAATTCAAAATTTAAGTTTTCAAGCTTTTAATAAAAGGTTTCATACAAATATTCCTAACAGTTGGATTTGTAGTGATGAAAATATTGTAGATTCTTATAACAAAAATCCTTTATGTTATTTTACCTTTACCGCAAATGGCTTTGAATCCCTCTTTAATCTTGTAATAAATACATATCATAATGAAAACTGGACAATGTCTAATCCTTCTTTACCTATTTTATTTATTTCTGGTAAAGATGATCCTTGTATTACAAATGAAGTAAAATTCAACAAAGCTGTTTCCAACATAAAATCTAGAGGTTATATGTGTGTAGATTCCTATCTTTTTGAAAATATGCGTCATGAAATCTTAAACGAAAAGCATAATCAGCTTGTATATCAATATATATTAGATAATTTAAATGCATGGCAAACAAATATATAAAAATTGTAATTTGAAATACTTATTAATCATTTAGATTATTTTTCATTTTCGTATCCATTAAAATCATACCGTGATATAATAAGTTAAATAAAAATGACTTGAAAGTAGTGATTAAGATGAACAAAGAAATAAATAATAATCTTCCTCTTAATATAATTGATATCTTTAATGCTTTGGAAAATAACTTCAGCAAAATTTATACAGTTGATTGACAAACAAAAAGTATTACCATTTATCGTTATAAAAATTCAAACATGATCGATGAAGAATTTCCTAAAGATGTTCTTCCTTTTGAAGAAGAAATAAAAAAATATATTGATAAATATGTTTTAGAAGAAGATAAAGAAGCTCATGTTTCAACATCCCCTTTTTATCGTCACTATAAAGATAAATATGATGTAATGAATGATAATTATAAAAGGATCATAGACCAATATATGCATAGTAGTCAAAATCACAATTATGAAAATGTCTTCATTAATTTATTTAATATGAGTAAAGAGCTTCATTATTTAAAAATGCTTTTGATTATACCGGTATTAATTCTTTAGGAAATTTTATCTACCAATATTCCTATAATACTGTTATTGAGATGTGTAAAATAAAAAACATCCAATTTGAAGATAAAGATCTTCTTTTATTAGATGTTTTTTGTGGTGGCGCTTCTATCATGTACCAACATTATATTCTTGGTAAGTTTGATTTATCTCCTCAACAAGCTGGTAAAACACTTTATCAAATGTTTCCTGACGTTTTTAAAATTTCATGGTAAAAAATCAATTACTTTTCATTTTCTTTTATAATTTGATGCTCTTTTAATAATTTTTCAATAACCGTTCCTTTAATACTTCTTATTAAAGGCTTTTTGATTATATTTAAAGGACCTAAATTCATCTCTAAGGGTGATTTACCATCCATTAATTTTACTGAACTGTCTAAAAGCTCTCGAATATCATAAACACTGCCCCATACTTCTGGAACACCTCGATCAACACCTAATAAACCATAAACAGCTTCCATCGCTGTTCTTACCGAATATTCCGTAGTAAATACAGTATCTCTTGGTGTATGGGCAAATTGTCCTAAAAAGGCAAAATTAATTGCATCTTTGACAATAACATCCGGACGATCTTCTTTTCTTCTTGGCATAAAGAAAGCTGTAATATAAGGCATCATAGTTGGTATACAGATAGCACTGTTGGTTGCATAATCTTCTATTAATTCTTCTGGAACACCAAGGTGATACAACCATTCCATAGTAATTTCTTTTCCTGTACAATCTTTCATTGGCTTTTTAACGTAATCTCCTATTGTATCAGTAAATAATCCATAAACCCACACACAGACTTTATCTTTATCTTGTTGTTTAAATTGGCCTTGACGATTAATGGTCCAACTTAAAAGCCATGATGAATCTTGACAACTGACAATACCTCCTGTTACAACATGTCCAGTACGAGGATCTCTTTTACAGATATTTGTAATATAAGGAATAATTTTATCATCTAATGTTGTAATTGTTGCCGATTCCCAATTTGTTTTTTGAATATCACTACAGAATTTTTCAGGATGGCCAAAAGATTTATCTTGTTTAGCAATATTTTTCCATAAATTCCAGCATCCACTTGTTCGTATTTCTGCATTTTCATTAGGAGCATGATTTTGATCTCCATAAATTGTACCCTCTGTACAGCTTCCGTTGGTAATAAAAACCAAATCATTTTCGCTAAGGGGAATTCTTTTTTCTTTTCCTTTTACGTTACATTCAATCGTTTTAGCAACTTTTTTATCAGGTTTAATATCAAATAAAACATTCGTTACCTCTGTGTTAAATTGAAAATCAACCCCATGTTTTTCAAGATACTTTTGCATTGGTAAAATAAGTGATTCATATTGATTATAACGCGTAAATTTTAAAGCGCTAAAATCAGGTAAGCCCGAAATATGGTGAATAAAACGTTGAAAATAAAGTTTCATTTCTAAAGCACTATGCCAATTTTCAAAGGCAAACATGGTACGCCAATACATCCAAAATGTTGAATTAAAAACTTCTTCATCAAAAACATCTTCAATCGTTTTATCATAAAGATCTTCATCTTTTGTCATAAACAGTTTCATGATTTCCATGCAACCTTTTTGACTTAAATTAAATTGTCCATTGGTTTTAGCGTCTTGTCCCCTGTTAATGGTTGCACGACATAAAGAATAATTTGGATCTTCTTTATTAAGCCAATAAAATTCATCTAATACACTGGCATCTTTGATTTCTAGTGAAGGAATACTTCTAAATAGATCCCATAAACATTCAAAATGATTTTCCATTTCACGACCACCACGCATGATATAACCTCTAGAAGGATCAAAAATACCATCACAGGCACCACCAGCAATATCCATTGCTTCTAAAATATGAATATTTTTTCCAGGCATTTGTCCATCTCTTACCAAGAAACAAGCTGCCGCTAAACTTGCTAGACCACTTCCTATTAAATACGCATTTTTATTTTCAACACCTTCTGGTTTTTTAGGTCTGGCAAAAGCTTCATAATTTCCATTTGTATAATAAATTCCTTTATCATTTTTATCATACTTTCCTAATTCTGTATTTCGATACGTATTTATCTTTTCATCCTTTTTATTATTCTTTACTTTTTTAGCAACAAGGACTGCTGACGAAACGGCCGTCGCTGTTGTTGCAGCAATCGTTAAACTTTTACGATTCATAAACAACTCCACCTTTCTTTTTACACTTCAATCATAGCATTCCCCTATTTTAGATAAAATTTACAATAAAAAAGAAATGATAAATTTTTTATCACTTCTTCTTATTTGTAAAGTTTTGTATCGATAAATCGATTGTTCCTAATACCGTCATTTCTAAATCATCTAGAATCATTTGATAATCTTCATCCATTCCCGAATCAATCCAATCCAACATTACACCAACAAACCCATATTTATAAAAATGAGCAATAAAGTCCTTTTGTTGATTTAAAATTAAAAAATCTTTACTTCTTTCTTCAACAACTGATTCTATCAATTCGTGAACAAGTTTGAATAATATCTTTTCAATTTTATATCGAGAAATATCATGATAGACATTTAGAATAAATGGTTTATTAATATAAACCGCTTCAAAAATATTAGAAAGTCCTTCTTTCCAATGCGCATAATCTTTCTTTTCATTCAAAGCTTTTCGAGCATCTTCTATTAAAATCCATTCTGTTAAATCATACAAATCTTGAAAATGATAGTAAAAAGCCATGCGACTTATATGACATTTATCCGTAAGATCTTTAATCGTTATTTTATGAAATGTTTTTTCTAATAAAAGTTCTTTAAATGCATCTTCTAATTGTAATTTTGTTCTATTTGACATATTTATCAATTTCCTTTAAACAATCTTTTTGTTTTGATGGATTCTTTTTATAAAGCAAACCATAAGGCATTTTATAGGCCCAATCAACCGGTATAGTAATTAATGAAGGATGGATATTATCCCAAGCATCCAACGTTAATAAAAGACAGCCCTCTTCTTCACAACGATTAAAAGTATCTAAATCATAAAAATAACCAACATCCTCTAAAATAATGTAAGGATAGAATGTTTACATATACTTTCTAAAATCATCAATATTCAAACAATCCCCACTACTGACACATAAAAGCTTTTCATTATATAAATCCGTAATTGAAAGTTTTTTCTTTTTTGCAAGTGGATAGCTTCTTGAAAGTGCTACACAAACATTATAAGTTCCTAATTGTTTACAAGAAGCAAAAGAAAGAACTTGATTTGAATTAAACGCACCAATTAAAAAATCAAATTGTGTCCCTAATGATTGAAATACTTCCATGATTTTATCATGATTGCCTTTATAAGGAACAACACGTAATTTATAACGTTGTGATAAGGGGGTATGCTATGCCATAAATCAATAAATTCTTTTGCTGAATTTAAAAATGAAGAACCAATATGAATCATAGAAGATGTTTTCTCTTGAATTTTATTTAAATAATTATCTGAATTTTCGATAAATATTTTATCTTCATCATAAATTTTTTGACCTTGTTCTGTCAGTTTAATGCCACGATGGGTACGATTGACTAATTTTATGTGGAGATGTTCTTCTAAAGCATTTATTTGTTTCATCACACTGGTTAGTGTAATATACATTTTTTGTGTTTCTTTAGAAAAACTTTCCATTTCTACAATATAAACAAAGTTTTTTAAAAGAGAATTATACATGATATCTCTCCTTGTGGCTGCTTCATGTACGTCCACTTCTAAAAGACTTAATCCTTTAGACTTGACATCACTTTATACCAGAATTAGTTTGTTGCAGCAGTGTTTCTACACTTGTCTCCGTATTTGCGAGGTTGCGTTTGTCTTGATTTAGAGGTGCAATTCAAAACCGATTACATATGAAAGAAGGCTATTATTTTATGGAAAACAATTATATTCTTTATGTTGGCATGGAATCTTCTAAAGGCAAAACAGATGCTGCTATCCTCAAGGTCAGTGATCGTAGATCTGTTAAACCTAAATTCTTGCGAAAAAAATTATCTTTTAAATTTGTTAAATCAGAAGTTACTTCTTTTTTAGAAACTGTAAGAAGTTATTCCGATGATAACTGTACCAGTATCTGTTTTGCTTTAGAAGTTACTGGTATCTATTCTACTAATGTCTATAACTTTATTAAAGACAGTCTCAATGATAATGAAAGCATCAAATTTTTGAATACTGATTTTGTCAATCAATGGCGTAATGCTCATAACATTGCTAAATCAGATCCTTTAGATGCTCAAACCATTTCAACTATCATTGGTACTGATTCCGATGTTCAATATGTCAATGACAACGTTTTTGAAAATAAAAACGGATATCAAAATTTGAAAGCTTTAGTACACAGACATTATCAGATCAAAAAAATCTATTCTCAAGAAATCAACCGTCTCATCGCCCAATGTGATTGTTTATTTCCTGAACTTCAATATGTTTTCGAACCTAAATCAGCTGCTTTTATCGCTGTCTTATCTTCATATCCTACGACACATGATATCATAAATGCTTCTAGACTTGAAGTGTTCAATGTCGTTTATGAAGCTACGAAACATCGCTACTCGATGGATAAGATCGATAAGCTCTTTGATTTGTGTCATGATACTCTGGTTCCTGATAATATTTCTTCTTATGGAAGAAGTATCATTCTAGACATTGTTGAAAACATTAAAAATATAAAAGGTAGCTTAAAATCCTCTCTTGAGTTTTTTTCTTATCTATTAATATCCACTAACATTTTTCTTATTCTTATAAAAGCTTCTTCAATATTTTCTTTTGATGAAGCAAAAGAAATTCTAATAAAATTATTTAAACCTTTTCCAAAACCACTTGCTGGTACAACAGCTACACCATAATCAAGCAACTTATCCGCAAATTCTTGTCCATTAAATCCTGTTTTAGAAACATCAACCATAATATAGAAAGCCCCATGAGGTTTAATGTATGAAAGACTTTCACATTGATCTAATTGTTCCATAATAAACGTTCTTCTTTCATGGAACGTATGAATCATATGTTGAACTTCTTCTTTTACATCTTCTTGATCAATTGCTTTTGCCATCCCAATTTGTGCAAATGTCATTTGTGATGTTGTTGTATATTGATGTACTTTTAAAATACGATCTATATTTTCTTGACTAGAAGCAATATATCCCATTCGCCAACCCGTCATCGCATAAGCTTTAGAAAATCCGTTAACTATAATTGTATAATCTTTCATATTTTCAAATGATGCTATAGATACATATTGATTTTCATAATCAAGTTGATTATAAATTTCATCAGCTAATATTAAAATATTATTTTCTCGAGCAATTTGACACAATTTTTTTAATGTTTCTTTTTGATAAACTGCTCCTGTAGGATTATTTGGATTATTAATAATAATCATTTTTGTTTTATCAGTTATTTTATTTTTCACTTCTTCAATATCTATTTGAAATCCATTTCTTGACTTTAAAGGAATTTCTACAGGAATTCCTTCACATAATAAAACAGTATTTTGATATGAGACAAATGCAGGTGTAAATATAATAACTTCATCTCCTGGATCAATAAAAGCAAGACAAGTGTTATTAATGGCTTCACTACAACCACATGTCATAATAATTTCTTGTTCACTATCATAATTAATTGTTGTTTGTTCTTGTAATAATTGTGCGACCTTTTGTCTTAAACCTGCATATCCTCGATTAGAACTATAATGTGTTTGATTATCATTTAAAGCATCCATTGTTGCTTTTTTAATACCTGCAGGTGTATTAAAATCAGGTTCACCCGCACATAACGAAACGATGCTTTTTCCTTGATTTCTAAGTTTTTCTACTTTTTCCATAACAATACGAATAGAAGACATTTGAACCTTTTCTATTCTTTTTGCATATATACTTTTCTTTTCCATTTTGACACTTCCTTTTTGGATTTATTATATACCAATTATCCTTGAAAACATAATGATTTTTTCTTTTATAAATGTTATCTATTAATTTAGCTTTCATTATCTATTAGATTTATAAACAATTCATTTTTATAATAATGATAAGGAGATGATTTTTATGAATAAAGAATTTGAAGGAAAATATGCTATTGTGACAGGTGGCGCGGGAGGAATCAGCTTTGAAAGTGCCAAGATTCTTGCTCAAAAAGGTTTATCAGGAGTTGTCCTTGCTGATTTAAACATCGAACAAGCAACAGAGAGTGCTAAAAAACTAGAAGAAGAAACAGGTTGTTCTTGTTATCCATGTCAAGTTGATGTTTCTAAACCTGAAGATATTGAACATCTATTTGAATTTGCCTTAGAAAAAATGCCAACATTTCATATTTTAGTTAATGGTGCTGGAGTTTGCCCAACAACTCCTATTGAAGATTTAGATGCTGATAAATGGGATTGGTGCATGAATATTAATTTAAGAGGTGCTCATTTATGTATGAGAGAAGCCATCAAAACGATGAAAAAACAAAAATATGGAAAAATCGTAAACATTTCTTCTGTGGCTGCACGAATTGGTGGTATCGCGTCTTCTGTAAGTTACGCAGCAAGTAAAGGTGGTCTTTTATCTGCCACAAAAAGTTACGCAAAAGTTTTAGGAGAATATAACATTAACGTCAATGCTGTTTGTCCAAGTGTGATTAAAACAAACATGACAGCTAATACAAATTACAGTGCTGCCGGTATTCCTCTTGGTCGTTTAGGCGAAACAGAGGATGTTGCAGAAGTCATCGTATTTCTAGCAAGTGATGCCTCTAAATATATTACTGGTCAAGGTATTGATATTAATGGTGGTTCTTATATGAATTAAAACATAAAAAAAGCTTCATCATGAAGCTTTTTTATTATCTTTATTTTTCTTTAACAAGTTTACTTCCTGAGTTGAAACCAATCATTAATCCTAAAGCGACAAGTAAGATTGCGACTACTAATTGTAATCCATCAACCATTAAAACAAATCCACCTGTTACAAATAATTTCATAACGATTCCATAGATAGCTTGTACTAATGCTGTCATTGTAACAATAAACATTAACACCATTGGGATATATAACATAAATCCTTTTCTTCCAGTAACTTTTAAGAAAACAGCTAATGAAATTAAAACCATTGCAGCTAATAATTGGTTAGCTGATCCGAATAATGGCCAAATATTAACATATCCACCTAAACTTAATAAATATCCACAAACTAAAGAAATAATTGTTGAAACGTATTTATTAGTTAAAACTTTAACTAAACCACTTGGTTCTTGTCCTTCTTCAACTTCAAAGAATTCTTGGAAAGACATTCTTGAAATTCTTGCAACAGCATCTAATGAAGTTAAAGCAAGAGCTGAAACAAACATTGTCATAATGCATAATCCCCATGATTGAGGTAAACCAAGTTGAGCAACTAAACCAGTAACACCAGCTGAGAATTTAGTAAATGGTGTTGCTGTATCAGCTAAAGCCATATTAGCAAGTGTACTATCTAAGACACCAGATGCTTTTAAGTTTGGTAAAGCACCAACAATAACGATAACTAAGATAGCAAGTAATGATTCAAGTAACATAGAACCATAACCAACTTGTAACATATCTTTTTCGTTTTCTACTAATTTTGAACTTGTTTCAGATGAGACAAGTGAATGGAAACCAGAAACGGCACCACAAGCAATTGTAACAAATAATGTTGGGAAGATATAACTTCCTGAAGCAGATTTAAATCCTACAAAAGCAGGTGTTGTAATTGTTGGATTGCTTACAAATACACCAATTACAGCAGCTACGATCATTCCAATAAATAAAAATGTTGTTAAATAATCACGTGGTGTTTTAAGTAACCACATAGGTGTAACTGAAGCAAAGAAAATATATACAAAGACAACATAAATCCAAGTTGTTTTAGTAGCATATACCGGGAACATAATTCCTAGAGCTAACATAGCAATAATTAAAGCAATACCAAGAATCACTTTTGGTAAACCTTCTAGCTTAACTTTTTTCAAGAATAAACCAAAAGCCATTGCTACGAAAACATATAAAATTGAAATTGAAGCAGCACTCGCATTTGGTGCAAGTTTAGCCCCATCAGCACTAATTCCATTAAATGTTCCAGCAACCATATCAGCGAAAGCTGCAATAACAATTAATGTAAAAATCCAACAAAATAAGAAAAATAATTTTTTACCTTTACGTCCAATATATTTTTCAATGATTTGTCCCATTGATTTTCCTTCTGTTTTAACAGAAGCATAAAGTGCTCCAAAATCTTGTACAGCACCAAAGAATACACCACCAACGATAACCCATAAGAAAGCTGGTAGCCAACCAAACATCATTGCCATAACTGGTCCAGTTACAGGTCCAGCTCCTGCAATTGATGAAAATTGATGAGCAAAGACTGACCATTTGTTTGTAGGTACAAAGTCTGTCCCATCTTCTTTTGCAACAGCAGGTGTTGTTGCTTTTGGATCGATTCCCCATGTTTTAACTAAGTAACGACCATAGAATAAATAAGCCACTACTAAAATTAAAGCACTTAATCCAAGTAATAGTAAACCATTCATAAATGAATCCCCCTTTTAATTCAATCATCACATATAAAAAGGTTTTCGCTTAACTTTACGCTAAGACGAAAACCTTGTTCCGCGGTACCACTTAGATTGCGATGTTTAATCGCCCCTTCACATCTTTTTATAATGCTATTTCTTTAACGCAGAAATTACGATTCCCCTACTTTTATTTCAAGAAAATAGCTCACAAGTGATGGTCTTATATCATTACCTACATTCTTTCCACCAACCGAATGTTCTCTATAGGAAGCGGATGTAAAATCGTATCTTGTTCATCGCTCATTTATATGTATGCTTATATACTATACCTCTTTTTTTGTTTGTCAACACTTTTTTATTTTAATAACTAAATTTTTTATCAATAAATATTTATTTTGTTAAATCATCTTTTCTTTTAATGCATATAATATATTGGTGATTATATGTCATTACCCTGTATGCATCCAGTTTTACTTAATCAAATGATCGTCGTCATTTCACAATCATTTAATGAATGCTTTTCTAGTGATGAGCAAGCCATTATTGGTTCCTTTTTAACAACACTAGGTGATATGCTTTCTTTAAATAGTGCCTATATTTCTTACATGCAAAATCAAAACTCTTTTTCTACAAATAGTCAGGATGATTATGATTTATTAGAAAAAAGTGTAGAAAAAATAAAAGAAGAGCTTCATAAAATAAAAAGCAATGTCCAAAAATGAACATTACTTTTATTAATTGTTAACACCTTGATGTGGTGTATAAGTTGTATCATCAATGCCTTTAAAAGTATAACCTAAATTTCGATAGTGTTCGATAATAGCAGGCAATGCTAGAACTGTTGTATCTTTAGCTTGTGTATCATGGCACAAAATCATTACGTTGTTATCATGGCAAAGCGTTCCATTTCTAATTAATTTATCAACCGCTACATGATTTCCTGAGGCATCAGTAGAATCTCCATTCCAATCATAATATTGATACCCTTTTTCAATCACTTCTTTTGTAAGTGTCGACATAATTCCTTGACAATATTTTCTTGAAATCGTATTTGAACTTCCTCCTGGAAAACGAATATAATGTGGAACAAACCCTATTTCATTTTTAACCATTTGACCTACTTTATTTAAATCATCAAAATATGCTTCTACTGAAGAGTATACTGTTTGGTAGTCGTGACTGTAGGTATGAAGACCAATCGTATGTCCTGCATTATAGGCATCTTTAATAAGATAATTATATTTTTGATTTCTACCTGTTACAAAGAAAGTCGCTTTCGCATTATATTTAGCAAGAATATCCATAATTTTTTTGGTATTTTCTGATGGCCCATCATCAAATGTTAAATAAACCACTTTTTCATTGGATTGTTGCTCACTTCCAATTTTTTTAATAACTTCTATTTTCCTTTTGGCTATTGTTTTGTTACCTGAACTATCTTTTGCACTATAAGTAACTTCATATGAGCCTTCTTTTGAGGTATCTATTTTTTTATCATCTATTTTGTATTTAATTTCTTCTAAACTATTATCATTTACTTCAACACCTGCTTTTAAATCAGGTGTTGTATTTATAGAAACTGTAAGATCATCAAGACCATTAAATACCGGTTTTGTTGTATCAACAACTTGTATTATTGCTTCATAATCACGATTTTTATATGTATAGACAATTTCATATTCACCTAATTTTTTTATATTTAAGTTTTTACTTTGACAAGTTACTTCTTTGATGTTGCCATGTTCTACTTCACTGATATAAGAAAGTGGATCAAACTTTCCATTGATTTCTACTGTTAGATCATCTTTAAAATGCAATTGTTGTTTAACAAACTTTTGATAGATAAATAATCCTAAAGCAAGTAAAACAATAACAATTGTTCCTATCATTATATTTTTCTTATTTTTCATATAGACTCCTATTTTTTTCTAGATATTCTTGTGATTTCTTTATAAATTTATTAATTACTGGTGAAAGACGCGTATATTTTTTCCATACAAGAACTGTATTTGTTGAAAGTTGTGGAAAAAACGGAATAAAACATATTTGATCTTGATTTAAAACTTGATAAGCGCCTTCAATAGTAATAGCAACTCCTTTATTATCTTGAATAAACGGAAGAATTGCTGAAGCAAAATTATAAGAATACGCACTATTTAAAGGAATATTCCCTTTTAGCCAGTTAGAAATTTCACTTTGAATTATTTCTCGATTTGTTAGAAATAAAGGAACATCTTTTAAATCATCTTTTTCAACAACTTGCTTTTTAGCAAGCTTATTTTCTTTTGCAGCAATAACTCCCCATTTTTCTTGAAGTGGAATACGCATATGATTGTATTTTGAAATATCGACTGGTTCCAACAAAAATCCAATATCTACCAGTCCTTGATCAATTCTTTCTTTAATTAAATCCGCATTCCCTGTATAAATATCAAATTTAACAAGGGGATACTCTTCATGAAATTCTTCGATTACTTTAGAAAGAAAAGTTTGTGATGAAGAAAAAATACCGGTTCCAATCATAATTTGTCCAACCATTTCTTCTTCGCTTTGTGTGATTTCTTGTTCCGTTTTATTAACTAAAGAAAGAATTTCTTCTGCCCTTCTTCTAAGTAAGACACCTTCATCTGTCAATTCAATTTTTCTTTTACCACGAATAAATAACGGCTTGCCTAATTCATCTTCTAATTGCATTAATTGTCTTGATAAGGTAGGTTGCGTCATATTTAATTGTTTTGCTGCACGGGTAATATTTTCTTCTCTTGCAACCATTAAAAAATACTGTAAAATTCTAAGTTCCATGTCTTTCACTTCCTTTTTATTTTATCCTTTATTTCTTAAAAAAGACATAAAATATTTCTAAACATTTCTTAAGATTATTCATCTAATATTCTTATTGGAATCCAACCAATTTCATTTTTATATTTTATATAGACCCAATTATGATAAATGCCTACAACTTTTATTAGATCTCCTTTTTTTACTGATAAAAAAGCATCTATATAATCATCTAAACAATAATAGTGTTTCTTTTTTTCATAAATAAATTCATTTTTAATCCATAAAACATCATTTTTATCAAGCACTCGACATAAAGAAAATTCATCTTTTTTTTCTAATATTTTTATTTCAAAATGAGGCCATGCTACCTTATGAATTTCTTTCTTTTCAACAAAATAATCTTTCTTGATTTGATAAACAGGTAAAGGTTGAACTTCATGTTGTTTAAAATGAAGACCTTGGTCATCCTTTTCAATAATTAAAGCATTTAATTGACTAATAAATTTAACTCCTGTTCCACCATCAATACTAATGATTTTTTTGTCTTCATCAAAACAAATATCATTATTAATTTGGTTTTTATAAAAATTAGAGGTAGGTAAATGTCCTACAATCACATATTTATCTAAACAATGCCCTACTTTTTGAAAATCTCTTTTTTCTATAAAAGAAGAAAGTGGGGCATTTTGCCAATCCTTTTTCTTTTCAATTCCCGCATGGATACATAAAAAATCATTTGTTTCTAAAGAAGTGGGTAAACTTTGAAGATAAGTAAGTTCATTTTTTAAAGAATCTCTTACAATTTTTTGTAAAAGTTTTGGATTTTCTTTCTTTAAATCCAAATGTTTTTGAAAAACAATTTGATCAATCATACCACTTTTACCAATTTTACGTAAATAGTGAAGCATTTCTTGACATAATCTATCCTCATTGATTAAAGCATCTAAAGCATACTCACAATTACCAAGTAAAACATATACTCTTTTACTTTGTTGTTGGAGATATTGAAGATAATGAACCGTCTCAATAGCCTGTGTCCCCTTTTCTACAAAATCTCCATTAATAATTAAATAATCATTTGTTGTATATTCAACTTCTTTTAAAATTTGCTGAAAACGTTCTAAATGACTATGTATGTCTGAAATAACAATACATCGATATTTTCCTTTTATATTTAGTTTTTCATGTTTTATTTTAATCATAAATCACCTATTTAAAAAGGATAGAAAAACTATCCTACTTTCTTTTTAACATTGTTTCAATAAGAGCTTCATTATCTTTTGTATTTCTAAAAAGCAAAATAACGTCATCTAAAGATTGACTTGCACGTGAACCATTTAATAAGTAATGAATATCATGATTGACTTGTAATTCTTTTTCACTTAAAAGAAGATCTTCACGTCGTGTTCCAGATTTTGCAATATCAATGGCTGGAAAGATTCTTTTTTCTTGCATTGCACGTGATAACACAAGCTCCATATTTCCTGTTCCTTTAAATTCTTCATAAATCACATCATCCATACGGCTTCCTGTATCGACAAGCGCTGTTGCAAGAATAGTAAGACTTCCTCCTTCTCGCATATTTCGAGCTGCCCCAAAGAATCTTTTGGGCATATAAAGACAGTTTGGATCTAACCCCCCTGAAAGAGTTCTTCCTGAAGGAGAACAAATCAGGTTATATGAACGTGTTAATCGTGTAATACTATCAAGTAAAATCATCACATCTTGTCCATGTTCAACAAGACGTTTTGCTCTTTCAATGACCATTTCAGATACTTTTTTATGTCGGTCTGGTGTTTCATCGAATGTTGAATAAAGAACTTCTACATTATCTCCTTCAACAGCTTCTTTAATATCCGTAACTTCTTCTGGTCTTTCATCAATTAATAGAATCAATATATGTATATCTTTATTATTTTCTTTAACCGCTAAAGCAATATCTTTTAAAAGTGTTGTTTTTCCTGCCTTTGGTGGTGAAACAATGATTCCTCTTTGTCCTTTTCCAATAGGTGCAAGTAAATCAATCATACGCATCGCTATTTTACCATTATTTCCAAGACTAATTTTTTCATTTGGAAAAATAGGTGTTAAGCTTTCAAAAGCTTTTCTTTTCATTGCTGTTTCTAAATCATAATGATTAATTTTTTGGATATGCAATAAAGATCTAAACTTTTCTGTTGCTTTTGGTTCTCTAACAACACCTGTAATAAAGTCTCCTGTCTTTAATTTAAATTTATAAATTTGTGATTGCGAGACATAAACATCATGAGGATCTGATAAATAATTCGCATTTCTAATAAAACCATATCCATCAGGTAAAACTTCTAAAAAACCTGTTGTAATAACTCCATCATCCAAAGAATCTTTAGTATATTCTTTCTTTTCTTTTTTTGTATTTTCCATATTATCACCTCACTCATTATGTCATATTTTTCCTTTTTACGCCATAAGAAAAAGTAGATTTACATCTACTTTATTCAACAAAGGTAAAAACATCTTTGGCTTTAATATGTTCTAAAATAAAGAGTTCACTTTCATCAATACGACCAAGTAAATTTCTTTGTCCATCTACTTTCATATCTTTTAAAACAATTTGAATTTCTCCTCGATAATGGGCAAGATTGTCATTAACAATAACAACATCCCCTCTTGCATAGTGCGTCTTGGTACAAGGACGACAAGGAATTTCTTTTCCTTTATAAATCATTCTTGTCCAACGAGAACGTAGCATATAATTCATACAATCTCCTAAATCACTATGCGTTGGATAATTGAATAAGATTTCTTTTTCAAGTTCTGTGATTCCTTCTTCTAATTGAATTTTAAAAGGAACTCTTTTAACCATTCCATGTGGAATAAAATCAGCTAAAAAACCAAAAGCTTCATTTTTAGGAACATCGACATAGACTTGTTTCATGACTTGATCAATTGCTTTAAATTCATCTTCACTTGCATAAGCATTTCCAATAATGATTTCATCAACATTATCTAAAGCTAGACAATGTTTTAATTGTTCTCCTATTGGCATATCACGATGCTCTTCAATCGTTGGAAGTCCATCACTAACAGGCCATGGTCCATGACTTCCTTTAACTAAACTTGAAATAAAGATTGCGACAGGAATATTCTTTGCTTTCCAATAATTATTAATTTCATTGATTGCTTCTAAACTTGGTGCAGTATATCTTTCTGGATAGAAATTATGACATGTTGAAATATTTTCAGGTTTTGCCCCATTTTTAATAGCGGCTTCAATGATTTCAATAAAACTTGTTGACATTTCAATTTTGATACCTTCTTTATTATTGATCAATGTTGCATCTCTTTCATCATTAAAACTAAAATCCATTCTTAAAATATCGACACCAATTTCCTTAAAAACCGAAAGATCTGTTTCAGTTGCACCTAATCTATGAAAAAGTTCGCTGTTACAATCCCCAGAAACAACCATACCATATTTATGAACGATTTTTGTAAAATCTTTAAAATATGCAATCACTTCTTCCTTTGTTCCTGGTACAGAAAACATACTCGTAAATACTTTTTTAAATCCATAACTTGATGCCATTTTTAAATACGCATCAATTTCTTCAAGAGCTTCTTGTTCTGGATATAAAGAAACACCTAACATGACTTTTTCCATAAAAAATCCTCCTATGAGGGGTATTATAACATGTATATACAACCCTTACAATCGTTATTGTATCCGTTTACAAAATAAAAAGAGGATTTCTCCTCTTAGACAAAAGCATGATCAATTTCAATAACACAATGGTATTCATCATTTATTTGTTTAACTTGTGCACTAATCATATTTTTTAAAATTTGATGACTAATTTGATCATTTGCAGGAATTAATACATCAAAAATTAAATTTGTATGATTTTTTCCTGGAACCATACGAAAATCATGAATTGAATAATTTTCATTAATATGTTGAACAATTTCTAAAACTTGTTGTTTTAAAGCAAGTAACTGTGGATTATGAATATCTACAGGATCATAATGAATGGTTGTATGAATATGATATTTTTCTTGGATTGCTCTTTCGATATCATCAATTTCTTCATGAATCTTCATAATATCTTCGCGACTGTCTACTTCTACATGAAGTGTCATAAACATCCTTCCTGGACCATAATCGTGCATCATTAAATCATGAATTCCTAAAGGTTTTTCATAAGACATAATAAAATTTTCAATACTATCAATTAAAGCTTTATCTGGTGCAAGTCCTAGTAAAGGATTGATTGTATCTTTAAATACATTGATTCCTGCAAGAATAACAATGATAGAAACAATAGTCCCAATAATACCATCTACTGGTAAATCGGTAATCAAAGTAAGTAATAATGCAACAAGTGTCGCAAATGTCGTGACAACATCATTTAGACTATCTTGTCCTGCTGCTTTTAAAGATGAAGAATCTATTTTATTTCCTATTTGATGATTAAAATAATACATCCATAATTTAATAAAAATAGAAACGACTAAAATAATTACCGCCACAATTGAAAAAGTGACTTTTTCAGGAACAAATATTTTAACAACTGATTCTTTCAATGATTGAATACCTACAACTAAAATCAAAAAGGCAATAATCATTCCTGCAATATATTCATAACGTCCATGTCCATAAGGATGATCGTTATCAGGATGTTTATTAGCAAGTTTGAAACCAAATAAGGATGCAAGATTGCTTCCAACATCAGAAAGGTTGTTTAAAGCATCTGCTTGAATCGCTACAGAATGAACAAAGAGACCTATTGTTATTTTGAAAATAACTAAAATAATATTGCATATAATCGACAAAATGGAACATAAAGTTCCATAAGCTTGTCGTACTCTTTGATTTTTATAGTCATCATAATCATCTATATATTTCTTAACAAGATAATTGATCATGATAAAACATCATAAACAAAGATATTTTGTTTATCTACCTTTATAAGTTCTACTTCTTCTAGTTCTTTAAGATATTTGTTTACTTTTTCTTGATCTACTTCTTTATTTGCAAGTTCTGCAAGATTTACTTGGATTTGTGGATTATCCACTTTAACATAAGCAAGATTTTCTGTTGTATAAACTGCTTTATTTTTCATAGTTTCTAATACTGAAACATAAGCAAGTTTCGTTTCTAAACGTAAATTTTTATAATGATCAAATAATGCCTTTGGCATATAAAATTCATCTTTTGATTTTTCAATAACTTCTTTTAAACTTTCTTTTGTATATAACTCCATAATTCTCTCTCCTTTTGTTTCTATATTATACCATATCTTAAAAAAAAGAACACATTCCCTTTAATCTTTAACTCTACCCGTAAAAGTTGAAACATCTTCAAAACCAATTTCTTGATATTTTTTAGTAACCGTTAAACAGTTTTCTCCAACACGATCACTAGTATGACTATCCGTTCCAATTGTAATAATACGTCCCCCTAAATCATAGTAGCGTTGAACTTGTTCAAAATTTGGAAAACCACATATTTTTAAATCTTTATACCCTGATGTATTGACTTCTATCCCTTTTCCTTTTTTTATTAATGTTTTAAAGATTTCATCAATAATATCTTGGTATTTTGCATGATCCACTGTTTTATCTTGGTAAGGACCATAACGAACAATATAATCCAAATGTCCTAAAACATTAAAACAATCAAAAGCTTTTACACATTTTAATGTTTCTTCAAAGAATTCTCGATGTGCTTCTTCTTTGGTTTTTCCTTTAAAGAACTCTCCATAATAAAATTCTGTATGGTGGATAACATGAATCGAACCAATAACAAAATCAAAAGGATAACTTTGAATAAGCTTTTCAATTTCTTCTTGATGATCCAAATCTAATCCCATTTCAATTCCCCATTTAATCGTGATTTGATCTTTAAACTCTTCTTTTAAAGCTTGAATTGTTTGATAATAATTTTCAATATCTAATTCAAACGAATCAATGGGATAATCAAAATCACGATGATCCGTAAAACAAATTTCATCCAAATTCATTTTTATAGCTTGTAAAACATGTTCTCTAGGACTTGCTTCGCTGTCTCCTGAAAAACATGTATGCATGTGATAATCGATGACTCTCATAGAACAACCTCCGTTTTTGTCATTATAACAAAAAAGAGAAAATATTTCTATTTTCCCTTTTTACAAAATTATATTATAAATTAATCTAAATCAGCACCGTTTGATTCGAAAGCTTTTTTAACCCATTGATATGATTTTTTAGGAATACGTTTCATATCTCTTAAATCCTTATTTGTTCTATTTACATAAACAAATCCATAACGTTTATCCATATTACACATACTTGCAAGAATATCAATTGGTCCCCAAGTAATATACCCTAAACAATCAACACCATCTTCAAAGATTGCATTTTCCATTTCTTTGATATGATCTCTATGATAATTAATACGATAATCATCTTCGATAGTACGACCTTCAGCTAACATTTGATCTATTTCTTCTTGACTCATATCTTCACGCCAACCAATACCATTTTCAAGTACAAATACTGGAAGTCCAGTTCTATGATGTAAGTCATTTAATGTCCATCTAAATCCAATTGGGTCGATTTCCCAATCCCATTCATTTGCTTTACAATGTGGGTTTTTAATTTGTTTTTCGTTAACACATTCATGGGCAGGTCTTTCATAATCAAATTCACCTGCTTTAACAGTATTTGAACGATAGTAAGAGAAAGCAATATAATCAACAGTATATTTTAATAATTCTTCGTCACCTTCTTCAAAAGTAGGCATCCACCCTCTGTTTTCAAGATAAGCGTTCCAGTAATCAGGATATTTACCTTGAGCAAATGTATCAACTAAGAAACCATTTAATAAATTATATCCTTTTGTTGCAAAGAAATTATTTTCTGGACTATTTTCATAAGCATAAATATTTGTAATAGCTCCCATTCCACAGAATTTAGCATCTGGTTGCATTTGTCTTAAAGCACGAACCGCTTTACAGTGAGCCATCATAACATTGTGGTTTACTTGATATAAGTGTTTTGGATAGCTAACACCTTCAGGAATAACTTCAGCATTAGAAACACGTAACATCATACTGTGTAAGTTTTGTTCGTTGAATGACATCCAATGTTTAACACGATCGCCAAATCTTTCAATACAAACTTTTGCATATCTTTCAAAACAATCTACAACATAACGTGAGGCAAATCCATTATATTCTTTTACTAAATGATAAGGCATATCAAAATGAACTAATGTAATCATTGGTTCAATACCAGCAGCTAATAATTTATCAATTAAATCACTATAGAATTTAACTCCTTCTTCATTTACTGGTTCATCTAATGTTCCATTAGGAATAATACGAGACCAACAAATAGAGAAACGATAAAAGTTGAATCCCATTCCTTTCATTAATGCAATATCTTCATCATAACGAGTATATTCATCAATAGCATCGTTCCAATCTGAAAATTCAGGATTCATTGGTCTTACATCATAAACACATAATCCTTTTCCGCCTTCATTTCTATGTCCTTCTGTTTGGAATGATGAAACTGATCCACCCCAATAAAAATCTTTTGGTAATTTTTTTTCCATAAAATGTTCTCCTTCTTTTATATCCACCTAACATTTTAATCATCTCTTCTTGAAAGTAAATATCTT
>ERZ773210.1590-NODE-1590-length-21684-cov-3.941421_pt1 | contig 21684 bp, 19 predicted proteins | sample MGYA00580528_ERZ773210 | MGnify/ENA primary metagenome ERZ773210 (study PRJEB29015, sample SAMEA2737769) | human gut metagenome | biome: human gut; feature: human-associated habitat; material: faeces | place: China | collected 2012 ...
AACTGGAAGATCGGGAGGATTGTGAAAAAAAGACGGTATTGGGAAGACGGTCTGTTATGATCGATCCCGGAGAAATCTATACCCTGACAGAACTTTCAGAGCGTGTACGGGAAGTAACGGAGCAGGGAAAAGGAATTATTTTATGCAGGCAGCGGAAGGAAACCGAAGATGCGGCACTTGTAGATGCAGCGGTTGCATTTGGAATCGGACAGATGAAGCTTGGAAGTCCGGGATGCCTGGAGGCGGCAGTGAAGTACAATCGTCTTTTGAAGCTGGAAGAAAAACTGGGAAAATCGTTGGGAACGGATTGTCCTTAAGTTGAAAGCAGGGTATAATAAAAAAGGCAGTACGTTGAAAGCAAAGAGATAAAGCAGCGGGCGAAGTACAAAAGAAAATAAAAAGAAAGAGAAATAATGGGGGAAGGACATGGCGACGATTAAGGACATTGCGGCAAAAGCGGGGGTTTCCATAGCGACAGTATCCAGAGTGTTGAATCATGATGAAACTTTGAATGCGCAGGAAGAGACAAAAAAAAGAATTTTTGAAATTGCAGAGGAATTAGAATACGAAGTACGCGCACAGAAAAAACGCAGGCGAAAACTGAAGATAGGTGTATTTTATTCTTATTCTCCTGAAGAAGAACTTCAGGATCCTTATTATCTTTGTATCAGGCTTGCTATAGAAAAAAAACTGGAAGAAGAAGGATATACAAAGGTGATTGTGAAACTGGATGATTCGCCGGAGATGATCAACGGATTAGATGGTGTAATCTGTACCGGTACATTCACAAAAAAAATGGTAGAAGCAATAGAAATATGGGAATGCCCGGTTATATTTATTGATGCAGATCCAAACCCAAAGAGATTCGATTCAATTGTGGTAGACTATAGACGGGCAGTAGAAGAGATTGTTTCCTATCTGGTAGGGTGTGGACATACGAAAATAGGGATGATCGGCTGTCGAGAAGTTGATAAGGATGGGGATGAAGTACTGGATACGAGAATACAGCATTTTCAGAACGCTTTGAAAAAACGGGGACTGTATCACCCGGAATATACAAAGTTTGGTGCTTATTATGCAAAATATGGATACAAACTTCTGAAAGAGTTTTACGAGGAAGGGAATCTGCCGACTGCCTTGTTTGTTGCGAATGATTCGATGGCAGCAGGAAGTTATCGGGCTGCATATGAACTTGGGCTTAAAATACCGGATGATATCAGTATTATTGGCTTTAATGATATCCCAACTGCGAAATACATGGTTCCGCCACTTACTACGGTGAGATTGTACATGGAGTTCATGGGAGAATATGCAGTAAAACTTCTGGAAGAGCGAATTATACATGGAAGAGAGATTTGTGTAAAAGTTTCAATCCCGACTAAACTTTATATACGTGACAGTGTTAAAAAATTTTAATAAGGTAAAAAAGTAAGAGGCTATGGAACGGAGAATGTCCTATAGTCTCTTTATGTATACAGATCGAGTGATGACAGATTGTTTTGTTATGATTTTTTAGCTAAAAATAAAGAGTTAAAATCAATCAAGTAAAAACAGACGACTTTATTTAAAATAAAAATATAGTTTTACCAAGATAAAAATTGTGAAAAGTATATAAAAATATGGTGTAAATAATAGGTAAAATAGAGAAAAAATATTTATAGGGTAAAAAGTATTTACATTTAACCAGTAAAATAGTATAGTGGTTTTACCAAATAAAATAAGTGAATCAAAGGAGGAAATGATTTATGAAGAGGAAAATTGCAGTAATGTGCGTACTTGCACTTACAGGAACAATGATGCTGACTGCTTGTGGAAACAAGAAAGACAGTAATAATGGAAAGACAAGTGACGGAAAGACAGCAATACGTTTTGCAACATGGGATGTAGCTGATGATGTAGATGCTCAGCAGAAACTTGTAGATAAATTTAATGAGGAACATGATGACATTGAAGTAACACTGGAAGCATACGGAAGTGATTTTGATACAAAGATCAGTGCAGGTATGGGATCTGGAGATACACCGGATGTTATGTATATGTGGAACTACCCGGCATATGCAGATGGTCTTGAACCTCTGGATGAGTATATCGACAAAGAAGGCGATGACTATAAGAATGATTTCTACAGCACACTGTGGAATTACAACTCATTAGACGGAACAACATATGGTATTCCAGTGGGATTTACAACACATTCACTTTTCTATAACAAAGATCTTTTTGCACAGGCTGGTGTAGAAGAACCTACAGATGACTGGACATGGTCGGATCTTCAGGCAGCTGCCAAGACAATTGAAGAAAAGACAGGTCAGAAAGGTTTTGCATTCCAGATGAAACCAGATCCGTATGATTTTGAAATGTATCTGTGGAGCAATGGAACTGCTTATTGTGACGAAAACGGACAGATGGCAGGTCAGATTGATTCAAAAGAATCTCAGGAAGTATTTAAAATGTTCCAGGATATGGAAAAAGACGGATATGCAATTGCAACAGAAAAGAACGGAACTGATGAATTCCGTGCCGGTACAGCAGCAATGTATGTATATGGATCATGGTCAATTGCTTCGCTTAATGAGGATGGAATGAATTATGGTGTGGCAAAAATTCCTTCTTTTGACGGAAAGACCTCTGTAAGTATTCTGAGCTCTTCAGGACTTTCTATTTCAAAGGACAGCAAGAATAAAGATGCTGCATGGGAATTTGTAAAATACTGGACAGGCGAAGAATGCAACAAAGCAAGAATCGGTATGGAACTTCCGGTACTTAACAGTGTTGTAGAATCTGAAGGTATTATGGATGAACCAGAATATGCACCATTCTATGAGATGCTTGAGCAGAGTGATGGACATACTCCGGCAAGCTTCCTGATTGAAGACTGGTCAGAAATTTCAGAAAACCTCAGCTTATCATTTGAACAGATTTTCAATCCAAGCTCATACATGGATGTAAAAGATGTTTTAAAAGAAGCAGCAGACGCACAGTAATAGCATACAAACAAACCGGCGCCGGAACAATTTATGATTCCGGCGCCGATAAATAGGAGAGAAGAAAAATGAAGCAGAGAAAATTCCTGAAGACGGCCACACCGTATTTGTTTATTATGCCGTGGATTATCGGGTTCCTTGTATTTACAATCGGTCCCCTGATTCTGTCTTTGATCATGAGCTTTTTTGAGTGGCCGCTTACCACAGCGCCAACATTTAGGGGACTTGGAAACTATATTGATATGTTTACAAAGGACAAACAGTTCTGGAAATCCCTTATAATCAGTTTGAAATATGCGGCAATTTTCGTACCGCTTAACATGATTATTGCATTGTTCCTTGCAATGCTGATCACACAGCCGATTAAAGGAGTAAAAGTATTCCGTACAATTTTCTATATTCCGGCAGTTATCTCAGGTGTAGCGGTTTCTATCATCTGGGGATGGATCCTCAACGGAGATTATGGCGTACTGAATTATCTGTTATCTCTTCTGGGAATCAAAGGACCGAAGTGGCTGGTTGATCCGGCATGGGCACTCCTTGCAGTTATAATTGCAAGTGCGTTTGGTGTTGGAACGATGATGCTTATCTTCTACACAGATATCAAAAATATTCCGGTTGATGTATACGAAGCTGCATCTATTGATGGAGCAGGTCCTGCAAGAAAATTTTTCAGTATTACACTTCCGATTATTACACCTACAATTTTATTTAACCTGATTACGTCAATTATCAGTTCTTTCCAACAGGTAACATTGGTTATGCTTCTTACTGGAGGCGGACCGCTTAAATCTACCTACTTCTATGGACTGTATACATACAATAACGCATTCAAACATCACAAACTTGGATATGCCAGTGCAAACGCATGGGTAATGTTTATCATCATTCTGCTGCTGACTGCCGTGGTATTCAAGTCATCATCCGCATGGGTATTCTATGAGACAGAAGCTAAAAACAGCGGAGCAAAGAAAACAAAAAAGAAAAAAGGGGGTAGAAAGTAATGAAGATGTCTAAAAAATCAAAAATTGTAATTTACATATTACTCGGACTGGTAGCCATTTACTTTCTTGCACCGTTTATTTACATGCTGTTTTCTGCATTTAAGACAGAAGGAGAAGCAATTGCATATCCGCCGAAACTTCTGCCGGCAGAATGGCATTTTGAGAACTTTATTAATGCATGGAAATCACAGCCGTTTGGAACATATCTTTGGAATTCAATTCTTGTAACAGTTCTGACAACAGTCGGACAGGTTCTTTCATGTTCACTGGTTGCTTATGGATTTGCAAGATTTAACTTTAAAGGAAAAAATATCCTCTTTATGATCCTGCTTTCAACAATGATGATTCCATGGGATGTTACCATGATTCCGCAGTACATGGAATTCAACTTATTCGGATGGATCAATACACTGAAGCCGCTGATCGTGCCGGCATGGTTCGGATCTGCCTATTATGTATTCCTGATGAGACAGTTCCTTATGGGAATCCCGAAGGATTTTGAGGAAGCAGCACGAATTGACGGCGCAAATCAGTTCCAGATTTACTGGAAGATTTTCATGCCGATCATGAAACCTTCATTGATTCTTGTCGGTGTACTTAATATGCTGACTGTATGGAATGACTATCTTGGACCACTCATTTTCTTACAGGATAGAAGCAAATATACATTGGCACTTGGACTTGCTTCATTTAAAGGAGTTCACAGTACACAGATTATTCCGATGCTTTGTATTACGATTATTATGATTATTCCGCCGATCATTATTTTCATTATCGCGCAGAAATATATTGTTGAAGGAACCAGTGGTTCTATCAAATAGACAGGCGTATGGAGCGGTCAGGCAGACTGTATCTGTCTGACCGCTGTTGCTGTCTTATATGGGATACCACTTGAGAGGAGAAAATTATGGCAAGAAAAAAAGTAAAAAGATGGGAAGATCATCGGATTACCGGAATTGGGAGAAGAGAAGCACGAACGGCTTTTTATAAAGATTCGCAAAAGAAAATCAGTTTAAATGGAGAATGGGCTTTTAAATATGTTGATGCACCGGAATTATCACCGGAAGGATTTGAACAGTCGGGGGCATGTGAAGGATGGGATAAGATTGATGTTCCGTCCGTATGGCAGCTTAGAGGGTATGACAAGATGCATTATACAGATGTGTTATATCCATTTCCGGTAAACCCACCGCATGTACCAGATGAAAATCCAACTGGAATTTATAAAAAGACAGTTGTATTAGATGAACAGTGGATGGAAAAAGACACGGTTCTGAAATTCCATGGTGTTGACAGTGCATTTGATGTATGGGTAAATGGAAACCATGTTGGATTTGGAAAAGTTAGCAGACTGCCTTCAGAATTTGACATTACCGGGTTTGTAAAAACAGGTGAAAATGACATTACCGTTCGTGTATACAAGTGGTCAGACGGTACTTATCTGGAAGATCAGGATATGTGGTGGTTATCAGGAATCTACAGGGATGTAGAACTGATCAATGAGGAAAAGAATGCAGTTCTGGATCTTCGTGTAAATGGGACACTGGATGACAGCTACAAAAATGGTTTTTTTACAGCTGGAATTACAATGAAACAGGCTGGTACAAATCTTGGCTGGAAGCTTTCTTATAAAGGAAAGACTGTTCTTGAAGGTGAGCTTGTTTCGGAAGGAAAAGATATATGTATTGAGGCTGAGATCCCGGAAGTTCATACATGGACAGCCGAGACACCTGAGTTATATGAATTTACAGTAATGACAGAAAACCAGGAAGTAACAGTCAGATGTGGATTCCGCAAAATCGAGATCAAAGATAAGAACTTCCGTGTCAATAATCAGGTAATCCTTCTGAACGGAGTCAATCATCATGATTATAATCCAAGAGAAGGAAGAAGAGTGACAAGAGAGCAGATGGAATCAGATATTCGTCTGATGAAACAGTACAATATCAATGCTGTTCGTTGCTCGCATTATCCGGCAAATGAATATTTTTATGATCTGTGTGACGAATATGGACTTTATGTGATCGATGAAGCAGACCTGGAATGCCATGGATTTGAATGGGTAGAAAATTACACATGGATCACAGATGATGAGACCTGGAAAGATGCTTACGTAGACCGTAGTGTCCGTATGGTAAAGAGAGATAGAAATCATCCATCGATTATTATGTGGTCTATGGGAAATGAATCCGCATTCGGATGCAATTTCCGCAGTGCAGCAGAAGCAATTCGTGAGTTGGATGATACCAGACTGGTTCATTACGAGGGAGATTTTGAGGCAGAAGTGACAGACGTATATTCTACGATGTATACCAGACTGAAAGGTCTCAAAGAGATTGCAGAATATCAGATCAAAGGGGATAAGCCACACGTAATGTGTGAATATGGACATGCGATGGGAAATGGTCCTGGAGGATTAAAGGCATACCAGGATATGTATCGCAAGTACAAACGTCTTCAGGGTGGATTTCTCTGGGAGTGGTATGATCATGGAATTTACACTGAAGAAAAGGATAAGAAATATTATAAATATGGTGGAAATTATGGAGATTTTCCAACAAACGGGAACTTCTGCATCGATGGGATTCTGATGCCGGACAGAACACCGTCTCCGGGAATGGAAGAATACAAACAGATCATTGCACCAGTAGAAATTACAGCTGTTGAAGGAAGCATGAACAAGATTCAGATCCGGAATTATTATGATTTCCTGAATCTGGATACGACAACACTTTATTGGGAAGTAAAAGCGGAAGATCAGATGATACAGGACGGAACCGTTGAAGGACTTTCGGTTGCTCCGCATGAAGGCAAGATCATTGCCCTACCAATTACAGCATTTGAATTACAGGAAAATACAGACTATTATCTGAATCTGACTGTATGTCAGAAAGAAGAAAGAAACTATGCACCAGCAGGGTATGAAATCAAGAAAGTCCAGATTCCGATGCAGATCCGAAAAGATGGATTTTCGGTAAGAGAAACAGCTGATAAGCTTCAGGTAACAGAAGGACAGGGGGTTCTTACTGTAGAAAACAGCCGTGTGACAGCAAAATTCAGTACTGTATTTGGAAAATTGATTTCTTTTGGAAAAGATGGAAAAGAGTATCTGACTGAAGGACCGAGAATGAATGTATACCGTGCAACAATCGATAACGACATGTACAAGAAAGAGGACTGGATGAATAAATATTTTATTCAGAAACCGGTAGAAGAGACAGAATATGTCAGCTGTTTGAAAGAAGACGATAAGGTGATCGTCCAGATCGGAACATTCTTCAGTTGCTATAACCAGTCCTGGGGATTTGAATGTGATTACACTTATACGGTTTATTCTTGTGGACAGATGAAGGTGGAAATTCAGGGAAAAGCTGTTCAGAGAGGAAAACTGGAACCAGCGTTCTTACCACGTATCGGAGTCATTATGAAAGGAAATAAAAACTTTCAGAAGGCGATGTGGTATGGTATGGGACCTGGTGAGAGTTATGTAGACAGTAAGGCTGCATCTATTATGGGAATTTACGAAAATACAGTTGACGGAATGATGACAGATTATGTATTCCCACAGGAAAACGGACATCATGAACAGGTGAAATGGTTCCGTATTGGAGATGGAAAAGATGGTCTGTTATGCAAGATGGAGGAGAAGCTTGGTCTGAACCTTGCTAATTATACCGATGAAAGTCTGGAAAAAGCACAGCATCCATTTGAAATTGAAAAAGCGGATGATGTGATTATCCATCTGGATTATCGCCAGTCAGGACTTGGAAGCAACAGCTGTGGAGAAGAACAGTTGGAAGAAAATAAAGTAAAACTTCAGGATTTTGCAATGGCATTTACTGTGCAGGCAGCAGAATGCGGAACCGAAATCCGGAAAGCAAGAAAACAGTATATCGATTAAGAATAAAGGAGACAATCATATATGAGCAGAGAAATGTTTTCAGGAAATCTGAGAAACAGATTACATAGCGATGAATGGCTCATCTGGCAGGATCAGTATGAGGCAAAAGAGAATCTCAAATATGAGAGTTTGTTTGCACTTTCCAATGGCTACCTCGGAATCCGGGGAAGTCATGAGGAAGGAACAAAGATTACACTTCCATATCTTTATATCAATGGAGTGTTTGACAAGTCAGAGACATTTATGCGTGAACTTTCCACACTTCCGAACTGGCTTGGAATCAGACTTTATGTAGAAAAAGAGTTGATTGGAATTGAAGACTGTGAAATTTTGGAATTTTCAAGAGTGCTTGATATGAAAGGAGCTTTTCTTGGAAAGAGAGTTCGTCTGAAGGACTCAAAAGGAAGAGAGACTTTGATCGAAGGAATCCGGTTTGTGAGCAGAAACAATGTACACAGGATGGGAATCCGGCTTTATGTGACACCGCTCAACTACAGTGGAATCATTGAAGTAGAAAGCATTATTGATGGTACGATCATTAATTTTTATGATGCACCACGCTTTAAGGTAAAACATACTTATATGACAGCGAATGAAAAGCTGGCAGCAGATGGATGTTATGTGGAAGTTGCAACCAGAGAAAATCATCTGCATGTAGGTTGTGGATGCCGTATCGAAGCTTATGCAGATGGAAAACAGATTCTTGGAAACAGAATGATAAGCAGATTTGGTGAGCAGAGTGTGGAATTTGGTGATATCCATGTAGAAGAAGGAAAAGAAGTAGAAATCGTAAAATATGTTTCGATGTATACAGAAAGAGAATGCCCGGCTTATGCTCTTCATACAACAATCGAAAAAGAAATTGAAGGATTTGTTGAAACGGGATTTGATCAGGAACTGAAAGCGCATGAAGATGTTTATAAGAATATGTGGGAAAATGCAGATATTCAGATTACAGGGGATGATGAATTGAACCGTGCAGTCCGTTTTAACATCTTCCATCTGATGAGTACGGGAAACGAACATGATGACCATGTGAATGTTGGGGCAAAGCTTTTAACAGGAGAAGAATATGGTGGACATGCTTTCTGGGATACCGAACTTTTTATGCTTCCGTTTTTCTCATGGGTATTTCCGAAGACTGCACAGAATCTGGAAAATTACAGATACCATCTTCTGGATGCAGCGCGTGCAAATGCACATAAGAATGGATATAAAGGAGCACAGTATCCGTGGGAGTCAGCAGATGATGGTACAGAGCAGTGTCCGGACTGGACCATTGAGCCGGATGGAACCTGTTATAGATGTTATGTTGCAGTATATGAGCATCATGTAACAGCAGCAGTTGCTTATGGAATCTATAATTATGTTAAGATCACGCAGGATATGGATTTCCTTTACAGCAAAGGAGCGGAGATTCTGACAGAGACAGCAAGATTTTGGGCAAGCCGCTGTGAGTACAACAAAGAGCAGGATCGTTATGAAATCAATCAGGTAACGGGACCGGATGAATGGCATGAACCGGTTAATAATAACCTCTATACCAATTATCTGGCGAGATGGAATCTCGGATATGTTCTTTCACTGCTTGCATCAATCAAGAAAGAGAATCAGAAAGCGTATGATATCCTGATCGAAAAGACAGGACTTACAGAGGCGGAAACTGCACACTGGAAAGAAGTGCAGGAAAAGATGTATCTGCCAAGAAAAGAAGGCACAAGACTTCTGGAACAGTTTGAAGGATATTTCGAGCTTGATAATGTAACAATCGAAAAATATGATGAGAATGATTGGCCAGTACGTCCGGATGCACTTAAGACAAAAAGAGCAAGAGAGACACAGATCAATAAGCAGGCAGATGTTGTTATGCTGTTACACCTTATGGGAAATGAATTTGATGAAGAAACGATTAAAGAAAACTACGCTTATTACGAAAAGCGTACACTTCATGGTTCTTCATTGAGTCCGAGTATTTTCTCTGTTATGGGGCTTAAAGTAGGGGATGATTCAAAAGCATATCGGTATCTTCGCCGCGCAGCCTTTATTGACCTGTTGAATATGCAGGGAAATACAAGAGAAGGAATCCATGCGGCAAATACTGGTGGAGTATGGCAGACAATTGTATTTGGGTTTGCAGGTGTAGCGCAAAGAGAAGATGGTATGTTGAAAGTTCATCCGAATATGCCAAAGGAATGGCAGGGATTAACATTCCGTCTGCATTATAGAGGGGCATGGCTTGAAATTACGGCAGATGGAAGTAATCAGGCAAAGGTCATTCGTCTTGCAGGAGAACCTGTAGAAGCTGAAATAAATGGAAAAGTAACAACAATCTAAAAAAGAGACGGGAGGATATATGATGAAAAAATGGCTGGCAATCGGAGGACTTATACTGGTTACGGTCATATGGGGAGGCGGCTTTGTCGCAAGTGATATGGCACTGGGAAGCATGAAGCCTTTCCAGATTATGATGGTAAGATTTTTGTTGGCATCTGTGCTGATGGGGATGATCAGCATGGGACAGCATAAAAAAGAAGGGAAACTTGAGAATCGTGTAGGTGCAATAAAAGCAGGTATTCTGATGGGAATTGCACTTTTTGCAGGATTTGCACTTCAGATTATCGGTCTGCAATATACAACACCTTCCAAAAATGCATTCCTTACAGCACTGAATGTAGTTATAGTGCCGTTCATTGCATTTATAATTTTGAAGAAGAAAGTAGGCATGAAAGGAATCATTGGAGCAATCATGTCCGTTATTGGAGTAGCACTGCTTTCTTTGAATGGAAATCTTACACTGAGTCTGGGAGATGGTCTTACACTTCTCTGTGCGGTAGGATTTGCGTTTCAAATCTTTTTTACCGGAGTATTTGTGAAAAAATATCCGGCATCTGTACTGAACATGGTGCAGATGATCACAGCATTTGTATTATCGGCAGTCAGTCTTGTGATTTTTGGAGAGAACGATTTTCAGGTTACAACACAGGGATGGTTAAGTGTTTTGTATCTGGGAGTAATCAGTACGACTGTATGTTATCTGCTCCAGACCGCATGCCAGAAGTATGTAGATGAGACAAAAGCAGCGATTGTACTTTCAATGGAATCTGTATTTGGAACGATTTTTTCTATCATCATTCTGCATGAAGTGATTACACTTCGCATGGTGATCGGATGTGCGATCATCCTGGCCGCTGTCATCATTTCTAACTTGTCTGAAACAGAAGGAGAAGCAAAAGATGAAGAAATACAATGCAGTAATTTTTGATTTGGATGGAGTAATCTGTCATACAGATAAATATCATTATCAAGCATGGAAAGCAGTTGCAGATGAACTGGGAATCTATTTTGATGAAGAAATCAATAACCGACTCAGAGGGGTGAGCCGTATGGAAAGTTTTGAAATTATTCTGGAACGCTATGAAGGAGAAATGAGCGAAGAAGAGAAAGAATGCTGGACAACAAAGAAAAATGATATCTATAAAGAACTTCTGAAAAATATGAGTCCTGCAGATCTGTCTGCAGAAGTAAAGGAAACATTGGATGATCTTCGTGCGAATGGACATAAACTGGCGATTGGATCATCCAGTAAAAACGCAAGATTTATTCTCGGGCAGTTGGGACTTGGAGAGTATTTCGATGCAATTTCAGACGGAAATAATATTTCAAAATCAAAGCCGGATCCGGAAGTATTTGTGAAAGCAGCAGAGTATGTAGACGAACAGGCTGATAAGTGTTTGGTTGTAGAAGACGCAAAAGCAGGACTGCAGGCAGCAATCGCAGGGGGAATGGATTGTGCTGCTATCGGGGATGCAGTTGCAAGCGGGCTTGGAACCTATAATCTGTCTGCATTTGCAGATCTTTTGAAAGTTACGGCTAAGTAAGAAAGAAGATGACTAGAATGAATGAAAAATTTTTAAATAACCTTCTTAACAGTATTTCGGTATCGGGTTATGAGGAGCAGGTGCAGGATATTGTAACAGAAGAAATGAAAGAATATACAGATGAGATTCGCCGTGATGAGATGCAAAATCTGACATGTATTCTGAATCCGGAAAACGATGTACGTATCATGCTTTCGGCACATGCAGATGAAATCGGACTTATGATTTCGAACATCCGGGAAGATGGAAGACTGCAGGTGATTGACAGAGGCGGAATTGTTCCGGCAACTTATCCGGGACGTCAGGTGCGTATCAAGACAAAAAACGGAGAGGTTTACGGTGTTGTCGAAGCATATCGTGATTTGTTCAAAGAAGAAAATCTGGGAACAAAACATTTTCTGATCGATATTGGGGCGAAAGATAGAGAAGATGCTTTAAAGAATGTAAGTCTGGGAGATCCGATTGTTCCGGATACACATATTCGTAAGATGAAAAATGGTAAATTTACAGCCAGAGCATTGGATGACAGACTTGGTGTTTATATCATTATGGAAGCAATCAAGAGAGCGAAAGAGCTTGGATGTAAAGTTGGTGTCTATGGAGCTTCTACAACTGGAGAGGAGACAACGAAAACCGGAGCTTTCTGGACAAGTACACGGATTAATCCGACACTTGCGATTGTTGTGGATGTGACTTACACAAGCGACTGCAGTGGAATGAATCCGGCTGAGATGGGAACGGTTCTTCTGGGGGGTGGACCGGTTCTTTGCAACAGTCCGATCGTGGTAAAAACTTTAAATGCCAAAATGGAAGAATGTGCAAAAAAAGTAGGAATTCCAGTTCAGAGAGAAGCTGCAAGCAGGCTTAGTTATACGGATGGAGATAAGATTCATTTTTCAAATCAGGGAGTACCGATGGTATTGGTATCAATCCCGCTTCGTTATATGCACATGCCTGCAGAGGTAGCAGATGAAAAAGATGTGGAAGGTTGTGTGGAATTGATAGCACAGTTTCTTGCAAACTATAATGCGTAGAAAATAAAAAACGGTATTTACTCGTGAAGATGAGTAAATACCGTTTTTTGTATTCTGTCCTGTGAATGAATCGAACGCACATCCACTGGGACAGGATTTAGAAAAATACATTTCCCCCAACGTTGATCCCGGACATTCCGGTACTTGCGCTTCGGAACTGGTAACATCCGCTTACAGATGCAAGCCGTGCTCCGCCGAGTGCTTCCTGAGCGACCTGATAGCATAAGGATACAGGTCCTCTTTGCAAGACGCGGCTTAAGCTTCCGTCCCAGGTTGGAGCAAACTGACCGCTCTGGTAGACGACACCGCTGATCGTATTCGGATACAGCGGACTCTCTACACGGTTCATGATGACTGTAGCAACGGCAAGAATACCGTCATAATTGTAACCGCCAGCTTCACACTGCAGAATTGCAGCAAAGAGAACCAGATCTGTGGTCTCGGCAGGAGTATCCGGAACTGTAATCGTCGTATTGCCGCCGGAACTACTGGAATCCGTGTTCCCGGAGCTGCTTGAAGTATTATTGGCAGCAGTCTGTGCAGCTTCTGCCTGTCGTTGTTGTTCTGCAGCTTCTTCTTCCTGCTTTTTCTTAAGTGCGGCAGCAGCGGCTGCCTGTGCTTCTTTTGCTTTTGCCAGTGCTTCGGATGAAGCCTGAAGTTCACCGGAAGTAGAGGAAATCTTATCATTCAGTTCCTGTTCCTGTTGGTCGAGATTTGTTTTCATCTCTGCCAGAGAAGCCTGCTCTGCTTTCAGATCAGAGTCCTTTTTAGCGACAAGCTCGTGAACCTTCTGTAATTCATCCAGCATATTTCTGTCGTATTCTGTAATGTTCTTGACAAATTCTGCTTTGTTTAAGAAATCTCCCATGCTTTCAGAAGAAAAGATGATCTGCAAGAGTGACGTATTTCCTGTTTCGTACATATATTTGATTCTTTTCTTCATAGCATCATACTGTAACTGCTCGTCCAGTTTTGCGGCGGCAAGATCCAGTTCTGCTTTCTGTACGGAAGCATCCGTATCCTCAATTTTTGATGCAAGATCTGTGATCTCAGCGCTGAGACTTGTGAGGTCCTGATTCAGAGAGTCGAGCTGGTTCTGAAGACCGTTTGTCTGCTTTTCGAGAGAGTCTACAGTGTCATCGGCGTAAGCTTTTGTAAACGGGGAACAGACCAGGGCAGCGGTAAAGAGTGCGATGGTTGTCCTTGAAAATGCTTTTAACCTTTTCTTCATAATTCTTCCTTTCTTCAAAATTGAGCCTTTATCAGTATACTACAAAATGCCTGAATCCGCAAATTTTGTTATACATGCACGGGGAATCGTGTTATACTAAGATTTGAAATGTATTTTTAGCTTTACCATAAATGAGGGAATTATTCATGAAAAAGATAAAAATGATAGGGCTTGATCTGGATGGTACTTTACTGAATGATAAGAAAGAACTGACCAGTCATACAAGAGAAATACTTACACGTGCGATCGATCAGGGAGTAACAGTACTGGTTGCAACAGGACGTCCGGTGACAGGGATCCCGGAAGTGCTCCGGAATTTCCCGGGGATGCGGTACGCACTGACATCGAACGGCGGAAGGATCCTGGATTTACAGGAAGACAAAGTACTTTATGCCAATATGCTCTCTTATGAGATGGGAGCAGCGATCCTTAAGATTTTTGGAGATTATGATACGTTCAAGGAGATCTATTTTGATGGAAGAGGTTTCGTACAGGCAGATGAACTTTTGAAAGTCGGAGAGTATCTGCGGAATCCTGCGATGGCAGATTATATCCGAACCACCCGCAAAGGCATTACGAGTCTCTGGGAGAAGATGGAAGAGATGAATGGGCATGAGATGGATAAGATCCATGCACTTTTTAAGAATCAGGACGAACGGCTGGAAGCAAAGCAGCGGATCATGGAGCTTGGGAATTTAAGCATCAGTGATTCGATGGGAACGAACCTGGAGATCAATGCACCGGGAGTCAACAAAGGCATGGGACTGATCCAGCTCGGCAGGCTTCTTGGAATTGAACGGGAAGAGATCATGGCATGCGGGGATGGCAACAATGACCTGATGATGTTAAAAGAAGTCGGATTTGGTGTTGCGATGGCAAACGGAGCAGATGAAGTAAAAGAGGTGGCAGATTATATCACATTGTCCAATGAGGAGGATGGCGTGGCGGCTGCCATTGAAAAATTTGTATTGAATCCCGAGAGGGGATAGAAAGAGGGAAAAATGTTAGATATTTTAATTGCTGTCATTCTGGGTATCGTGGAAGGTATCACAGAATGGCTTCCAATCAGTAGTACAGGGCATATGATCCTGGTAGAGCAGTTCTTACATATGAGTACAAGTCATGAATTCAACAGTATGTTCCGTGTTGTGATACAGCTCGGTGCGATCATGGCGGTCGTTGTTCTGTATTTCAATAAGCTGAATCCATTTTCAATGAGAAAATCAGCGAAGCAGATGAGAAATACGATCAACCTGTGGTGCAAGATCGTTGTGGCATGTATTCCGGCAGCTGTGATCGGGCTGTTATTTGATGATATCCTTGACAAGTATCTTTACAATTATGTAGTTGTTGCACTGATGCTGATCATTTATGGTATCTTCTTCATTCTGATCGAGAAAAAGAATGAACACACCAGACCGCAGGTTACAAAGCTGACAGAGCTTACCTATCAGATGGCACTGATCATCGGAGGCTTCCAGGTCCTGGCACTGATCCCGGGTACTTCACGTTCAGGAGCAACCATCCTTGGAGCACTGCTCATCGGAACTTCCCGCTATGTGGCAACAGAATTTACCTTCTACCTTGCAATCCCGGTTATGTTCGGAGCAAGTATCTTAAAGGTTATCAAATTCGGATTCCATTATACCGCGATCGAAGTGGTCATTTTGCTTGTGGGATGCCTGGTAGCGTTCTTCGTATCCGTATTTGCAATCAAGTTTTTGATGGGATATATCAAGAAGCATGACTTTAAGGCATTCGGTTATTACCGTATTGTACTTGGAGTTCTGGTACTTCTTTATTTCCTGATCTTTGGCTAAAAGAGAATAATCACGAAAAAAAGTGGGAATTTATGCAAAAAAATGTATAAAAACCCACTTTGTTTTTTCTTTATAACATGATAGAATAGGGGAAATGGATAAAATTTGGAGGTTGGTATTATGAAAATGAAAAAAGTAATCAGTGTTGTACTTGCATGTGCATGCGTATTCAGTTTTGCAGCTTGTGGATCAAAGAGTGATTCATCAAAGAGTGACTCTGCAAAATCAGACAAGAAAGAAAAGCTTGTTATGGCTACAAACGCAGAATTTCCACCATTTGAATACTATGACGGAGATGAAGTTGTCGGAATCGATGCAGAATTCGCAGCAGCGATCGCTGACAAACTTGGAATGGATCTGAAGATCGAAGATATGGCATTTGATTCTATTATCCCGGCCGTTCAGAGCGGGAAAGCAGATATCGGAGCAGCAGGTATGACTGTAACAGAAGACCGTGCTACACAGGTTGATTTCTCTGACAGCTATTACACAGGAGTTCAGGTTATCATTGTAACAGATGACAGTGATATTACAGAACCGGATGATCTGAAAGGAAAGAAGATTGGTGTTCAGCAGGGAACAACAGGGGATATTTATTCTACAGATGATTTCGGTGATGATAATGTAGAGCGTTTCAACAAAGGTATGGAAGCTGTACAGGCTCTGCAGCAGGGCAAGATCGATGCAGTGATCATTGATAACCAGCCGGCTAAGACATTCGTAGAAGAAAATGAAGGTCTGAAGATCCTGGAGACTTCTTATGTAGAAGAAGACTATGCACTGGCAATCAAAAAAGGTAATGATGATCTGGTTAAGAAAGTCAATGATGCGATCAAAGAGTTAAAAGAAGATGGAACATTTGATAAAATCGTTGCAAAATATATTACAGACTAATCGGGTACAGACTGGTGGTGTCTTATGAGTGATTTTAAAGCAAGATTTATAATGAATTTTATAAAAGATGACAGATGGCACTACATTGCAGACGGACTTAAGGTTACGTTAATTGTAACCTTTTGTGCTGTCCTGATCGGTGTAGTTCTCGGATTCCTTCTGGCAATTGTCCGTTCTACATACGATAAGACCGGCAAGATGAAGCTCCTGAATCTGATCTGCCAGATTTACATCACGGTCATCCGTGGTACACCGGTTGTTGTACAGCTGCTTATCATTTACTTTGTAATTTTTGCAAGTGTGGATGTCAGTAAGACGATCGTAGCGATTCTGGCATTTGGTATGAACTCCAGTGCTTATGTTGCTGAGATTTTCCGTTCTGGTATTATGGCAGTTGATAACGGACAGTTTGAGGCAGGACGAAGCCTTGGATTTAATTATCGTCAGACAATGATCTATATTATCATGCCGCAGGCGTTTAAAAATGTCCTTCCGGCACTTGGAAACGAATTTATCGTTCTCTTAAAAGAGACTTCTGTTGCCGGATATATTGCCCTTCAGGATCTGACAAAGGGCGGAGATATCATCCGAAGCAGAACCTACGATGCGCTTATGCCGCTGATGGCAGTTGCGATCATTTACCTGGTTATGGTTATGATCTTCAGTAAACTGGTAAGTATGCTGGAAAGGAGGTTAAGGAACAGTGACCACTAATGGAGATGTATTGATCCGTGTAGAAAATCTGCAGAAAGTATTTGGCGATTTTCATGCACTGAATGGAATTACAGAAGAGATCCACAAAGGAGAAGTTGTGGTAATCATCGGACCGTCAGGATCCGGAAAATCTACATTCCTCCGTTCCCTGAACCTTCTGGAGGTACCGACCGGAGGTCATATTTATTTTGAAGGTGTGGATATTACAGATGCAAAGGTAGATATCGACAAACATCGTCAGAAGATGGGAATGGTGTTCCAGCACTTTAATCTTTTCCCACATAAGACGATTCTTGAAAATATCACACTGGCTCCGATCAAGCTCCTGAAAAAGGATAAAGCAGAGGCAGAAAAAGAAGCAAGAGTACTTCTTAAGAGGGTTGGACTGGAAGAGAAGGCAGATTCTTATCCGTCACAGCTTTCCGGTGGACAGAAGCAGCGGATCGCGATCATTCGTTCTCTTGCAATGAGTCCGGATGTAATACTCTTTGATGAGCCGACATCCGCACTGGACCCGGAGATGGTTGGAGAGGTTCTGGAGCTGATGAAACAGCTTGCCCAGGAAGGCATGACCATGGTTGTTGTTACACATGAAATGGGATTTGCAAGAGAGGTTGCTGACCGTGTCATGTTTGTGGATGAAGGAAGAGTAAAAGAGCAGGGAACTCCGGAAGAGTTCTTTGCAAATCCTAAGGATGAGCGTTTAAAGGAATTCCTGTCAAAGGTTCTGTAAAAATAAAGAAATATAAAAGAAAAAAGTTCTGTTTTCTTAAGAGACAGAACTTTTTTCTTTAAGAATTGCGAAAGACTATTGCTATTTTTTTATTTATGTATAGTATAGATTGTATGAAGAAAATAAAAACTATAATTCCACTTATTATTACATTTTGTATGAATGCTGTGGTATATTGGGGAGTGCCGCTATTACGGACGGGAATCAAGACTCATAATCTTTCTGGTCCGGCGGATGAAGTGATTCCTTTTATGCCACAGTTTATTATTATTTATTTTGGCTGTTATCTTTTCTGGGTAGTGAACTATTTCATGGCATCGATGCGGGAGGAGAAAGTGAAATACCGGTTTTTTACTGCGGATTTTTATGCGCGGCTGGTATGTATGCTGTGCTTTATTTTTTATCCGACCACGAATACGAGGCCGGTTCTGACAGGGACGGATATCTGGACGCAGACAGTGCGATTTCTGTATACAGTTGATAAGCCAATCAACCTGTTTCCGTCCATTCACTGCATGGCAAGCTGGTTCAGCTATATTGCGGTCAGGAAGAATCGGAAGATTCCCAACTGGTATAAAGCTTTTTCTGTCCTGATGACGGTACTGGTCGTGATATCGACACTGGCGCTTAGGCAGCATGTATGGCAGGATGCAGCAGCAGGAATTCTTCTTGCAGAAGTAACCTGGCAGATCAGCAGACGGACAAATGGATGGCAGATTTATCGGCGTCTGACAGAAAAAATAGCAAATAAACTTGGAAACCGGATAGGAATGAGGAGAGATGGAAAATAAAAAGAAGACGATCTTCAATGTCATATTTTTGCTGGTGGTATTTGCCGGTACAATGTATGGCGTATTTCATGGGGAAGATATTGGTGAGATTGTGAAGATCCTGGGACAGGTCAATGTATTATGGCTGATTCCGGGAGTGATCTGTGTTGTGGTTTTTATCTGGGGAGAATCGATCATTATCTATTATATGATGCGGACACTGAAAATCCGGCTGAAAAAATGGACATGTTTTCTGTTTTCATCGGTTGGATTCTTCTTCAGCTGTATCACACCTTCGGCATCTGGAGGACAGCCGGCACAGATTTATTATATGAAAAAAGAAAAGATACCAATACCGGTTTCGACGCTGGTGCTGATGATCGTTACGATCACTTATAAACTGGTACTGGTGGTTGTCGGATTGTGGCTGGTACTGTTCGGACAGGGATTTATCCATAAATATCTCTGGAGTATCCGGCATATCTTTTATCTGGGGACAGCTCTGAACGTTTTCTGCGTGACGGCGATGCTGGTGCTGGTGTTTCATCCGCGGCTTGCAAGAGAAATCCTGGTAAGAGGAATGGCACTGCTTGAAAAGCTGCACTTTCTACGCCATAAGGAAGCGCGTATTGAAAAGCTGAATGCATCAATGGACCAGTACCGGGATACAGCAGTTTTTCTGAAGGAGCACAAGCAGGTAATCGTGAATGTATTTGCAATCACCATGTTCCAGCGGTTTGCGCTGTTTACGGCTACATGGTTTGTATATAAGGCATTTGGACTTGGTGGTGCAAAAGCAGTCGCAGTCATTACACTGCAGGCGGTCATTGCGGTATCGGTAGATATGCTTCCTCTGCCGGGAGGTATGGGAATCAGTGAAAAATTATTTACCATGATTTTTATTCCGGTATTCGGAAAACGGCTTCTTTTGCCGGGAATGATCCTGAGCCGTGGGCTTGGATATTATACAGAACTGGGGCTGAGCGCCCTGCTTACGATCGTAGCAAACTTTACAATTGGAAGAAAGAGGGAGATAGAATGTTAGGGGTTTATGATTATACGGTAGTACTTACATATGTCAGCTTGATGGTATCGGTCGGAGGAATGATGTTTGCAGTGAACGGGCATCTGCACCTGGGTGTCATGTGTCTTGCAATCTCCGGGCTTTGTGATATGTTCGATGGAAAGATCGCACGGACGAAAAAGAACCGGACAGAGGTGGAAAAGCGTTTTGGGATCCAGATTGATTCTTTAAGTGATATCGTCTGCTTCGGAGCTTCACCGGCTGTTCTTTGTTACTGCTTTGGAATGCGTGGAGTGATCGGTGTGGCAATCCTGATGTTCTATGTGCTTGCAGGTCTGATCCGCCTTGCATGGTTCAATGTGATGGAAGAACAGCGTCAGGAAGAAACAGCAGAGAAAAGAGAATGTTATCAGGGGCTCCCGATCACATCCATGGCAATCGCACTTCCGCTTGTGGTTGTATTAAAACCATTTTTAGGTTGTGAATTTATGCTTGCGCTTCATGTAGTCATGCTGGTGGTCGGCATTCTGTTTATCACCAATTTCAAACTGAAAAAGCCGAAAAATGTGACCATGGGTGCGATTGTAGCTGTTGTGGCAATGGCAGTGATCGCTATTCTGGTCCGGCACTATATGCGTTATATGAGCATGATGTAATGAAACCAGGTTATGAGCAGGTAGCAAAGTGAAGGGCAGAGATCTGCCTGACAGCTACATTATCAGGCATGGATAAGGCGGACAGGAGGTAGAAAAATGTATTACATAGACAGAGAAGGTCATCGGATAAAAAAGACAACCAGTCAGGATAAGTTTTTAAAATTTGTGTATACCCATACAGCAACCAGAGTACTGATGCGCCCGCTTCTTTTACCGGCAGTATCCAGACTGGGAGGGAAGCTGTTGAATACAAAAGTATCCGCTGTTTTTGCCGGACTATTTGCCAGAACCCACGGGATCGATCTGAACAAATATGAAAAACAGAAATTTGATTCCTATAATGATTTCTTTACCAGAAAAATAAAAGCTGAGGAACGCCCGGTTAACAGGGAAGATACCGTACTGATCAGTCCATGTGATGGGAAAGTGAGTGTCTATCCAATTCACGAAAACGGACAATTCTTCATTAAACATACACCATATACAACCCACAGCCTCATTCGCGATGCAAAGCTTGCCAGACATTATATGGGAGGCTGGGCGGTAGTAATCCGTCTTACAGTAGACGATTACCACAGATATTGCTACGTGGCGGATGGAGAAAAGACCTATCAGAGAAGGATTCCGGGAATTTTTCACACTGTAAATCCGATTGCAAATGATATCTGCCCGATCTACAAAATGAACAGCAGAGAATACTGTCTTGTAAAAAATGAAAAACTCGGCACCGTCCTGATGATGGAAGTCGGTGCACTGATGGTCGGAAAGATCCGGAATTATAAAAAAGAACGCTGCCAGGTAAAACGCGGCGAAGAAAAAGGAAGATTTGAATTCGGAGGTTCAACGGTTGTGCTGCTCCTGGAGCCAGATAAAGTCTTGCCAGACAGTGATCTGATCCGGAACACGTTGCAGGGAGCAGAAACCATTGTGAAGATGGGAGAACGCATAGGGGGAGTTATATAGGCTTGCTGGTTCAAAAGGGACGCGCAGCTGAATGTTTCCATCTTGCCGGACAGGCTTGAGGCATTAAGGGACTCTAAA
>ERZ773210.1606-NODE-1606-length-21467-cov-5.199001_pt1 | contig 21467 bp, 9 predicted proteins | sample MGYA00580528_ERZ773210 | MGnify/ENA primary metagenome ERZ773210 (study PRJEB29015, sample SAMEA2737769) | human gut metagenome | biome: human gut; feature: human-associated habitat; material: faeces | place: China | collected 2012 ...
TTTACCCGGATCGTATCCGCCGCAATCGACCACTCTGCCACCTCTCCAAAACTTCTTTTTCAGAAGTGCTTTTCTTTTAAAGCGGTGCAAAGATACAAATCATTTTTTATTCTACAAACTTTTCTGCACAAAAACAGAGCAATTATACCAAAATTCTTGTTTATACCCACTACGGAACGAACATAACGGCATTTAGGCTATTTGTTGAAATTTATCAAGGGCAAGACAGAGTTTTATAACTTACTGGCTATCAGTATATTTACAAAGAGCCACATTCAGTATACGATTGAACCCTATTCAGTATACGACTGAATGGCATTCACTATACGACTGAATTAGGTTCAGAATACGACTGTTCCTTAAACCTACATCATTTGTAAATAATGCAGATTATTATTCGGTTCTTGTTTCAATTCATAAACCACATATAAAGAAAGTATTAACATCTCTACTCCCCCGGACATTCACTACCTAATAATAGTTATTTTATGCTGTTCAACATAAAAAGAGAAGTATCTCTTATAAAATTACGGAATTTATTCAGTATTTTTGCGCGCTCTAAAGGATAACATTATCTAACCTACTAACAAAAACAAATTTTATGGAATTGAACAAAACCTTTACCAATGGGCTTTGGAATAAAGAAATCAATGTCAGTGATTTCGTCAGTAAAAACATCGCACCCTATACCGGGGATGCATCTTTCTTGCAGGGACCTACCGAACGTACCAAACGTATCTGGGACATCTGTCTGAAGGCTCTCGAAGAAGAAAGGAACAACAATGGCGTCCGTTCACTGGACAATACCACCGTATCTACCATCACTTCTCATAAAGCCGGGTATATTGATAAGGACAATGAACTTATTGTCGGTTTGCAGACTGATGAACTGTTGAAACGATCCATCAAACCTTTCGGAGGCATCAACGTGGTAGCAAAAGCATGCCGTGAAAACGGAGTGGAAGTGGACGATAAAGTAAAAGACATCTTCACCCATTACCGCAAAACACATAACGACGGCGTATTCGATGTATATACCGAAGAAATCCGTTCCTTCCGCTCACTGGGATTCCTTACCGGATTGCCCGACAACTATGCCCGCGGACGTATCATCGGCGACTACCGCCGATTGGCTCTCTACGGCATCGACCGTCTGATTGAAGCCAAGCAGGAGGACTTGCGCAACCTCACCGGCCCGATGACCGAAGCACGCATCCGTCTACGCGAAGAAGTGGCGGAACAAATCAAAGCTTTGAAGGACATCAAGGTTATGGGCGAATATTACGGACTCGACCTCAGCCATCCGGCTACATCAGCTCAAGAGGCCGTGCAATGGGTATACATGGCATATCTTGCTGCCATCAAAGAGCAGGACGGTGCTGCCATGTCACTGGGTAACGTATCTTCTTTCCTCGATATTTTCATCGAATACGATTTGGCTCATGGAAAGATTGACGAGACGTTTGCGCAGGAACTGATAGACCAATTCGTCATCAAACTACGTATGGTACGCCATCTGCGCATGCAGTCGTACAACGACATCTTTGCCGGCGACCCGACTTGGGTGACCGAAGCCATCGGCGGACGCTTCAACGACGGACGCGTGAAGGTCACCAAGACTTCTTTCCGCTTTTTGCAGACGCTATACAACCTCGGTCCTTCTCCGGAACCGAACTTGACCGTATTGTGGAGTCCCGAACTGCCGGAAGGCTTCAAGGATTTCTGCGCCAAAGTTTCTGTAGATACCAGCTCCATCCAGTACGAAAACGACAACCTGATGCGTGAAGTGCGCAACTGCGACGACTACGGCATCGCCTGCTGTGTATCCTACCAAGCCATCGGCAAACAAATCCAGTTCTTCGGCGCACGTGCCAACCTTGCCAAGGCCCTGCTGCTCGCCATCAACGGTGGACGTTGCGAAAATACCGGAACTGTCATGGTGAAAGGTATTCCCGTATTGACCGGTGAGACACTGAAGTTTGAGGAAGTTATGGCCAACTACAAGAAGGTACTGACTGAAATAGCCCGTGTCTACAACGAGGCCATGAATATCATCCACTACATGCATGATAAGTATTATTATGAGAAAGCCCAGATGGCATTCATCGATACCGACCCACGCATCAATCTGGCATACGGTGTTGCCGGCCTTTCCATCGCCATAGACTCACTGTCTGCCATCAAATACGCCAAAGTCACTGCACGCCGCAACGAAATCGGCCTGACCGAAGGTTTCGACACTGAAGGTTCATTCCCCTGCTTCGGCAATAATGACGACCGTGTGGACCACCTGGGAGTAGACCTCGTTTACTATTTCAGCGAAGAACTGAAAAAGCTGCCTGTCTACAAGAATGCCCGTCCCACCCTTTCCTTGCTGACTATCACCTCCAACGTGATGTACGGCAAGAAGACCGGTGCCACTCCGGACGGACGCGCCAAAGGTGTTGCCTTTGCTCCGGGTGCCAACCCAATGCACGGACGTGACAAGAACGGTGCCATCGCTTCCTTGAGCTCCGTAGCCAAATTGCGCTACCGCGACTCGCAGGACGGCATCAGCAATACGTTCTCCATTGTTCCCAAATCACTGGGCCCGACACCGGAAGAACGTGTAGAGAACCTGGTAACCATGATGGACGGCTACTTCACCAAAGGTGCCCACCACTTGAACGTAAACGTACTGAACCGCGAAATGCTGGAAGATGCCATGGAACATCCTGAAAAGTATCCGCAACTCACCATCCGCGTTTCCGGCTATGCCGTGAACTTCGTGAAGTTGAGCCGCGAGCATCAGTTGGAAGTCATCAGCCGTTCATTCCACGAAAGAATGTAATATGATAAATGTACACTCCTACGAAAGTATGGGAACATTCGACGGGCCGGGTCTCCGGCTCGTCGTTTTCCTGCAAGGATGTCCGTTCCGTTGTCTGTATTGTGCCAATCCGGATACGATTGATGTAAAAGGAGGCACTCCCACCACTCCGGAAGAGATTCTGCAAATGGCTATCAGCCAAAAGGCATTCTTCGGGAAGAAAGGAGGTATTACTTTCTCCGGCGGTGAGCCTACCCTGCAAGCAGAAGCGCTGATTCCTCTTTTCAAGGAGCTGAAGGCGAACGGCATCCATATCTGTCTGGACAGTAACGGAGGCATCTGGAATGAAAAGGTGGAAGAGCTCTTTAGCCTGACTGACCTCGTGCTGCTGGACATCAAGCAATTCAATCCCGAACGCCACCGTACGCTGACGGGACGAAGCAACGAACAGACACTCCGCACCGCTGCCTGGCTCGAAGAACATGAACACCCCTTCTGGCTGCGCTATGTACTGGTCCCCGGTTACAGCGATTCGGAAGAAGACACCCGCCTGCTGGGTGAAAGTCTTGGCAAATACCAGCAGATACAACGGGTGGAAATACTTCCTTATCACCGTCTGGGTGTTCACAAATACGAAGCCATGGGATGGGATTACAAATTGAAAGAAGTGAAGGAAAATACTCCGGAACAACTGGAACGGGCAGAAAAACTGTTCAAAGAGTATTTCACGAATGTGATAACCAACTAAAACAGAAAAGCAAGGCTGTCCGGATATGATTCCAGACAGCCTTGCTTTTCATTTATAGGGTAAGAATCCTATTCTTTCAAGTTATAGGTAATCTGCTGTACATCATCACTACTGCCACCCACCATAAAGACGAAATCACCAGGTTCTACCATATAATTCATCTCATTGTCATAGAATCCCAGTGCATCGTCAGTTATCTGAAAAGCTACAGTTTTGCTTTCACCCACATTCAGATGAATTTTCCTGAAGCCCTTCAATTCCTTTATCGGACGCGTAACAGAGGCTACCTTATCCTGCACATACAATTGAACTACTTCCTCTCCTGCACACTTACCGGTATTAGTCACTTTTACCGACACCTCCGTATGGACGCCTGCAGCCTTGCCCGGCAGCAGTTTCAAATCAGAATATCCAAAATCCGTGTACGAAAGCCCATATCCGAAAGGATAGGCAGGCTCAGTGGAAGCATCGATATAAGATGCCTTATAGGTCTGTTTCAATGCGGTAGGGCGGCCGGTGCTCTTATTCTGATAATAAATGGGAATCTGTCCTACGTGTGCAGGAAATGTCATGGGCAATTTAGCCGAAGGATTATACTCTCCCCACAACACATTGCATATGGCATTGCCGGCCTCACTTCCCAGCCACCAAGTACACAGTACCGCATCAGCATGTTCCCTTATCTCATTGAAGATTACCGGACGCCCACACATGACAAGAGCAATGACAGGTTTTCCAGTCTTTGCCAGTTCCGACACCAGCTTCTGCTGCCCCTCGGGTATGGCTATATTCACTTTGGAAGCCTTCTCGCCACTCTGACCGAATCTCTCGCCTACCGCCACAACAATGACATCCGAAGCCTCAGCAGCCTGTAATGCTTCCTGCAATCCGGTCAACTGATTGCTCTTCATATCATAGCCTTCAGCATAGCTCACCTCCAGTCCTTTCCGGACCAATGCATCATATAAGGTCACCACTTTGTTCCGGTCCGTAGTGGCAGCCCAAGCACCTGCCATATCGTACTGGGATTTTGAGAGTCCTCCTATCAAGGCTATCTTCCTCGTCTGTGCCGTCAACGGAAGCACAGATTCCCTATTCTCCAGCAATACAACGGAACGCTCGGCCATACGGAGCGAAGCATTACGGACTTCGGGCGCATTGAGTATTCTGGCCGCTCTTTCCGGATTACAGTAGCGAAAAGGGTCCTCAAACAATCCCAACTCATATTTCTTCTCCAATATACGCCGTACTGCATCATCAAGCACACTCTCCTTTACTTTCCCTTCTTGAACAAGCTCCTTCAGATAAGTCAAGTAGCAGGTACTTACCATCTCCATGTCCAGACCAGCATTCAGCGCTTTGGCTGCGGCATCTTTCTTGTCAACAGCATAACGGTGGTTCACCAATTCCTCTACCGAATTATAATCGGACACAACAAATCCCTTAAATCCCCACTGCTCTCTCAATAGCCGGTTGAGCAAGAAATCATTGGCAGTACAAGGAATATTATTAAAATCATTGAAAGCACTCATCACGGTAGCTGCTCCTACCTTTATGGCCGCCTTATAGGGAGGCATATAAAAATTGGCAAAGTGGCCCATTGACATATCCACACTATTATACTCCTTTCCTGCTATCGGTGCACCATATCCGGCAAAATGTTTCATACATGCCATGACAGTCGTCGTGTCTGCCAAATCGTCTCCTTGCAAGCCTCTGACACGCGCCTCCGCTACCCGAGAACCATAATAAGGGTCCTCACCGGCCCCTTCCATGACGCGTCCCCAACGTGCGTCCCACGAAATATCCACCATCGGGGCAAAAACCCAGTTCAAACCATCGGCGGCACTTTCCAAAGCATTGTAGCGTGCAGCTTCCTCAATCATGGCCAAATCGAAACTTGCAGCCTCGGCAAGCGGAAGCGGAAATCCGGTACGATAGCCGTGGATAACATCCAGTCCGAAAATTAAAGGAATGCGCAAACGCGATTGCAAAGCAAGCTCTTGATAACGGCGTATATCCTTTACTCCTATCACATTCAGCATAGAGCCTATTCTGCCTTGCCGGACATACTCTTCTTTAGGAATATTTCCACCGTCGGGTCCGGTAAAATTCCCTCGGTAGGTGCATTGTGCAAGCTGGCCTATCTTTTCATCCAGCGTCATCTGCTTCATCAAGCTTGAGATGAATTTCTCCTTCTCCGTAGTTTGTGCCGAGGTAAAGGTGTTACCAAGTCCCCACAGACAAACCATCAGTATTATTATCTTTTTCATACTGCCATTCTTGTTTTGATATTTATTTTATCATAAAACAACAGTTGCCTTCAATGGTAAATCAGCTGAAGAAGGACCTGCCAGAATCTCAAAAGTCCCCTTTTCCACTACAAACCGATGTGATTCCACATCATAGTAGGCAAAGGCTTCCTCATCCAGCAATATCCGAACGCGCTTGGTTTCACCCTTCTTCAAGTAAACCTTATCGTAGCCTTTCAACTCCTTCAATGGACGCGGAACAGAACATTCCACATCCCGCACATATACCTGAGCCGCTTCCGCAGCATCCATCTTTCCGGTATTCTTGATGTCAAAGCTTACCGTAACCCGGCTTCCCCCCGTCTTCTCAACACTCAGATTACTATATTCAAAACTACTGTATGACAGTCCATACCCGAAAGGATAGAGCGGTTGCTTTCCGTTCCGGTCATATCCCCTATAACCTACGAAAACACCTTCGGCATACTGCACCCGTTTATGAGGTACATTGCGATTGTCATAATAATTACCATATACCGGATTATCTTCCCATTTTTCCTCGATGCTGACTGGTAGTTTGCCACTTGGCGAAAGCTTGCCCGTAATGATTTCGGCAAGGGCCTTTCCACCCTCCTGCCCCGGATACCATGCCATCAAAATAGCTTGTACACTCTGCCCCCAATTGCGGAAATCTATTCCACCTCCGGCATTCACCACCACAGCCACATTATCATGAAGTGAAGCCACTTTATTAATGAGATATTCCTGCCCGTATGACAATGCAAACGGACGGTCGAACCCTTCACCTTCTGTACTGCTGTTGAACCCGGCACATACAATAACATTCCTGGCATGCTTCAGTGAAGAGGCCAAACGCTCCTCATCCATCATTCCTGCCTGGAAACTGACAGTCGCCTCACCCACATTATCAAAATATTCAATACGCAACCGGTATATCTCCCCTGCACTGACCTGCATAAATGCACTGCGGGTACTGAATGAATGGTTCCCCCAATCTCCGGTAATCAGCTTATCGTTTACAAACAGACGGTATCCGTCATCGCCAGCCAGCTGGAACTTGACAGTTCCATCCTTGTCAGCCTTGTAAACTCCCGTCCAACGGGCAGAAAACTGATCTACCGGCATGCCGTCGAACGGTGCACCGTATTTCCAGGCATGGTCTATGGCAGGCTCTATGGCAGCTTGAAAGAGTTCTCCGGTAAGATTACGAGTATTATAATATTCGCCCTTAAAACCGTTTTGCGTAAAACTGCCATCCGTATAAATCTGTTGGGACATATCCTTATAAAGAATGCTGTCAGACAGCAGCTCTATCTGTCTGCCGCCCTTCAACTGAACCATACCGTCATAGAGTGACACTACCGAATAAGGGGTGACAAATCCGCTTCCTCCTCCTGTGGGAATAATATCGGCATTAGGCCCGATTACCAATGTTCTACCGTTCCGGTAAGGCAACGTACCGTTATCATTTTTCAATAAGACTACTCCTTCTCTCGCCAAGTCAAGTGCAATTTCCTTAGACTGTGCATTGTCTTTATCGATAGATTTATCTTCTCTCGGAGTATCAAGTGCTCCAAAAGCAATCAATGTCTGGAGTATATGCCGGACTTTGGCGTCAATGGTCTCTTCCTTCACGATACCATTCTCTATTGCCGGAATAAGAATTTCCCTGGTCATGAATTTACCGACGGGCATTTCCAAATCCAACCCTCCATTAGCGGCTCCCACACCGGAATATACAGATGTCCAGTCAGACATCAGGATACCTTTAAATCCCCACTGCTTGCGTAATACATCAATGTTCAGCCAGCTGTTTTCGGTGGCATGTACCCCGTTCAGCGGATTATAGCTATCCATAACCGCCCCTACTCCTGCTTCCTGCACAGCTTTTCGGAACGCGGGAAAATAAATTTCCTGCAGCGTGCGTTCATCCACATCTGAGCTGGCATGATGTCTGCTCCACTCCTGGTTATTGGCCGCAAAATGCTTCACCGTAGCCATAACTCCCTCTTCCTGCACTCCCAAGATATATTCTTTAGCAGTTTCGCCCGTCAAATAAGGGTCTTCACCAAAATACTCATAGTTTCGCCCGCATAGAGGAGAGCGGTAGATATTGACTCCAGGCCCCAACAGAATACTTACCCCACGGGCCTTTGCATCCCGGGCCAAACCATGTCCCAGCTCTCTAGCCAACTTACGGTTCCATGTCGAAGCCGACAAGATGCCACAAGGATACAAGGTACTTTGAGTATTGTTACGTATGCCTTGCGGACCATCGGCCATCCTGATTTCGGGTATGCCAAGCCGGGGTACAGCCCGGATATAAAAAGATTTGGGACCGGAAATGTAATCGATTTTTTCTTCCAGCGTCATTTGAGAAACCAACTCCCTGGCACGCTGCTCCACCTGGGGAGTAATACACACTTGTGCTTTTGCCGTGATTGCACAACAAAGCAATAGCCCGCTTAAGGCTACTTTCTTTTTAATCTTCATTTTGTCTATTTTACTACGTGTTTGTTATATTGCCGGGCATGTCCCGACCTACTTTCTTTCTTCTCAATCAATAAAAAACCGTGTCCCTTCATCCACCAACGAAGAAACACGGCCGAAAGTTATTAAGAAAATTCTGAATCTACAAGAAAGTGGACAAAAACATGTCTGTCCTGCTATCAATAAGTAAGACGTATACCGGCCTGCAACGTAAAGTTACACGGGTTCTCCTTGCGTATAGTCTGTATCGACGAACCGTCATCAAAGAAATAAGATACTCCCGGTTCCACATACAGGCCCACCCTATTGCTTATGTTATACTGGGCACCGACAGCACCCATGACAGAAAGCTGTACCGGTTTCACAGTCTCACTCTCAGTACCAATCTTGCCATACACACATTTTTCAATGGCACCCCCCGCCGAAACGTACATCGTAAAGTTCTTTGCATCCACAAAGTTCCAGTTGGCCCGTACCGGAATGCCAATATAATGCAGCTTCTGGCTTATCTTTTCCGAGCTGCCCTCATACCTTACGTCAGAAGCAAGATAGGTATACGTCAGCCCGCTTTCCACAGAGAAACCCTTCGCCAAGTTTTTCCGCACCGAAACACCGAAACTGAGCGGTTGTTTATGGTCTATATCCGCAATTTTCTTTTCGCGTCTTTGCAGATAGGGCATACCATCCTTAAAAACCAGTTCCTGCCCGTCGGGAATAGTAACAATGCCATTGGCCGTAGAGGATAAATCTACGTTACCGCCATAAATAGGACTTCCAGGCATGTAGTCCGACATCACATTCGCTTCCCCTTCATTCGCCAATGAAAAACCTCCCGTATTTCCTACGGACAAGCCAACCGCCCATCCTTTAGCATCCCTACCAGAACTGTTTTTTTCCGGAAGATGCAGTTTGTCCCGGCCTGACGGACGATAGCGGTCTTCCCTTGTCTCCGGTTCCTCGGCCTGCATTGTAGTTTCATGGTCCGTATCTTCCACTACCGGTTCTTCCGCCTGCTGTCCAATACCGACAACCTCATCTGCAGTTTCAACCGGCAGCATTTCCTCCTGCTGTTCTTCGCCAACCGATATTCTGATATGTTGTGCAACCAAAGGGCGACTTGCCTCCCTATTGGGTGCCGATGCATTTCCATGTGCCCGATAGGCAGGCTCTATGGGATTAGTCCGTACAGCAGGTACCGTCTGTTCCGGCAAGACATCCGGAGCCACAGCCAAAGCAGGCACTGACGTATGCCGCATTTCATTCCCTACCGGACTCTGCAACAGCCACAGACTGACGGACGAAACCGCCACCAGCAACACAGCTGCCGCGGCCACCGCCCAGCGACGGAAAGGTATCATCCTATGCGGTCCGGTTATCGGAGCTCCGGAAACGGACAATTCCTTCTCCAACCGCTCCCATCCGGCAACCGGCAGCGGTTCGGAATAGTCTTCCAGCTTGTCCTTTATCTTTTTCAACCACAATTCATCTTCCATACGTTCCTTCATTTAATCATTTCTTTTCATCCACTCACGTACTTTTGCCGCTAAAGTCGCTTTAGCACGCGTCAACTGCGAGGCAGAGGATTTTTCATTAATTCCCAATAGTCGAGCAATCTCCTTATGGGATTTCTCTTCAAAAATATATAAGTTGAATACGGTACGATAGCCGGCAGGCAATTCACTGATAAACTGCATCAGTACCTTTTGAGGAATGACATCTATTGACGAACCTTCCGGTTCCTCATAAGCTTCGGGTGCATTCTCCAAGGCCGATGACTGATTCATCACATCATTTTTCCGCAAATACTGCAACACCGTATTCACCATTACGCGTTCCATCCATGCCCGCAGAGAACCCTCTCCCCGCCAAGTGAACTTATCGAAAGAATCAAAAAGTTTCAGAAAACCGTCATGCATCAGGTCTTGGGCAGTCTCCCGGTCACCTGCATAACGGAGGCATACGCTGAGCATGCGTCCCGCATAGCGCTCATACAGTTCTTTGCGGGCAAGATTGTCTCCTTGCCTACAGCGTTCTGCCAATTCCTGTTCTTCCATTCTCTCTTTTAACACGTGTTTACCCTATAAATGCAATCGGCGCAAAAATACTGCATCAGGCAGAGAAGAAAATCATACTTTCATTTCTTTAACAGTATACTACGCAGTATTTAGCTTTTCACCGCATTTTCTGAATACAAAAATAAGTTTTAAACAGAAAAGAGCTAAAACCTACCACTTATGAAGAAACTGAGAATGACATTGGCAGCATCCATGCTTTTATTCCTGACTGCCATTGTATTGCAATCATGCCTGGACGATTGGGATGACAAATATGACACTTTGTTCGCCGTAGGTACGGTAAAGGTCATCGAAGGAAAAGACTACTATTTCTCACTGGACGAAGGCAGTAAACTATATCCCAGTGACACAACCTATGTTCACGACTATGCCGTAATAGACGGCCAGAGGGCTTTCATCTACTTCCGCGAACTGGAAGAGAAACTTCCAGGCTACGAATACAATGCCCAAATAAAGCACATCGAAAACATTCTGACCAAAGACATCTACTCCATGCCTGCCGAAAAGGCAGACAGTATCGGAGACGACAACATCAACGCCACGGATTTATGGATTACGGGCGAGTATCTGAACATCAAATATCAATTCTACCACAGCAACAACGAAGACAAGAAGCACATGCTGAACCTGGTCATCAATGAAGCATCCACCGGCGAAAACGACAAACCGGATTACGTCAATCTCGAATTCCGCCACAATGCCTACAATGACAGCCAGCTCACGCTGGGCACCGGACTGGCCTCCTTCAAGCTGGACAATATAGCGGAACAGCTGAAAGAGAAAAAAGGACTGAACATCCGTGTCAAAAGTCTATATGACGGTGAACGGTTCATGACCATAGACATTAAAAAAGAAAACAACTAAATCTCCTGAAAACACATCTTTCAACATCTCAATGAGAAGCGGAGTGACATTGCAATATGTTGCTCCGCTTTATTTTTCCATATCCCGCTTAAATTCATCTTTTTCTTTGTCTATCCACCGGGAAACCCCTACATTTGTAAGAATTTTCACAATAGCAAACATTAAAAACGGTCCAAAGGATATGAAATACATACTGGGAACAGTAATTGCAATACTCTGCTCGTTCACCTGCACAGACACCCTATATGGAAAATCTCCCGCAACAGACGTCGACGATATTCTGATAATCAACACTTATACAGAAGCCAATCCCTGGAGTAATGATTTCATCACCTCCATTGTGAACATGGCATCACAGAACAGCCACATCGGAGTATACACCGCACACATGAAAATGCTGACACTTGACGAGGAAAATAAACTGAAGACATTCAAAGAGAGCTTGTTCAAGAGTTACAAGAACCCTAAACTTATCGTGCTTATCGGATGCGGAAGTTTCATCATGTGCGATGAACTGAACCGGCAGTGGCCCGATATCCCCATGATATTATGTGGTGAGAGGGATTATACCGGTCCTAAGGAAACAATGATACGCGAGCACGCCCTGCCCCGCACAGAGCGTATTCCCATCAGTGACCTACAGAAGAAGTACAATCTGACCTTAATGCAATCCAGTGTATACCTGAACGAGAACCTGCAACTCATGAAGCAACTCATCCCCAAAATGGATAAGGTCATGTATATAGGGGATGAAACATACATCTGCCAGCAGAACGACTATGACTTGTCCGAGATTATCCGTGAAAAGTATCCGGAGTTGGATTACCAGTTCTTGAGTGCGAAGGACATCCGGACGGACAGCCTTTTCAATATACTGAACCACGTGAGTCCCCATACTACCGGAGTCATCTTTTCATCCTGGCTGTACAAGAGCTCTCCCCATGACAATATCATGAGGAGTAACTCCCACCGGGTCATCTCTACCGCCCCCATCCCTTTGTTTTCGCTAAGGGCCATCGGTATTGAAGAAGAAGGGGGGATTGTAGGCGGATACATTTACAACAAAGAGAATTATAATGCCCGGCTACTGGAAACCATCCACAAGATATTGAACGGTACCCCGGCACGCAACATCCCGTTATACTATCCCGACGACGGAGCCCCCGTATTCAACTATAAATCCCTTCTGCAGCGTGACCTGAATCCGAAGCTATGCCCCAAGGGTACCATATTCTACAACATGCCTCCCACCTTCTGGGAGAAGTACGAATATGTCATTATCAGTATCACTGCCGCAATCATAACTCTGCTGTTCTTTTTCCAATATCTCCGCCTACAGTCACTGAGTAGAATCAAAAGATTACAACAGCAACAACTGGACAGCAATCTCAAATACCGAAATCTGATAAACAACATGCCCATCCTATACATGTATGAGAAACTTATAAAAGATGAAAAAGGGCGCATTACTGACACCTTATATATAGATGTCAACAATTTCTTCGAAGACAGATTTATCATGCGCAAAGAGGCTGTCGGCAAGCGGGGAAGCGAATTATTTCCCGAATCCATGAACGAGTTCCTCCATTTCATGAATATCGCATTGAAGGAGAAACGTTCCGTAACTTTCCCCTATTATTACAAGAAGATAGACACTTTCTACGACATTGTAGTCAAGGCAAGCGACAATGGCGAATACATGCACGTCTTCTGCGTTGACAGCACCGAGTTGCACCACACCCAAATACAGTTGAGGTCGACAAACCGGAAACTTTCCATGGCACTCGACGTTGCCAACATCGTACCATGGAAATGGAACCTCCGGACACACACCATACTCTGCGATGTCAACAAGCCGATAGAGCTCAGCAATAATGCCGGTATCATGGACGATGAACAGCTGTCCGTACCCGACAGCCAGTATTTCTCCAAAATACACAAGGAAGACCTGGAAAAAGTGAAACAAGCCTATACAGACCTGATTGAGGGACGTATCCAGAAAGTCAAGGAGGAATACCGCGTCATCAATCATGCCGACGGACACAAACACTTCGACTGGGTGGAGGCCCAGGCCGCCGTAGAAACCTACGACGAGAACAATAAGCCGCTGACCCTGGTGGGCTCTTCGCTGGTTATCACCGAACGGAAAAAGATGGAGACGGAACTGGTTTCCGCCAAGAACCGTGCGGAAGAGTCGAATAAACTGAAATCCGCATTCCTCGCCAACATGAGCCATGAAATCCGTACGCCGCTCAATGCCATTGTGGGATTCTCCGGAATATTGGCTTCCACCGAAGAGGAGGAAGAAAAACAAGAATACGTCAGCATCATTGAGAACAACAATACTTTGCTGCTGCAACTCATCAGTGACATTCTGGACTTGTCAAAGATAGAAGCAGGCACAATGGAATTCATTGATACGGATTTTGAATTGAACAAAGTGATGAGAGAGCTGGAAAGTTCGCTCTGCCTGAAGCTATCGCCCGAAAAGAATGTCACCCTCTCCTTTGAGCCCGGACTGCCCGAATGCCACATTCATTCCGAGCGTAACCGCTTGTCTCAACTCGTCATCAATCTGGTGACCAATGCCATCAAGTTTACCCAAGAAGGCAGTATCCGTTTTGGCTACAAGCTGCAAGACGACAAGATGCTTTATTTCTACGTATCCGATACGGGATGCGGTATCCCCGAAGACAAACAAGAGAGCATATTCGGCCGCTTTGTCAAGCTCAACAATTTTGCCCAAGGCACCGGACTGGGATTATCCATCTGCCAGATGTTGGTACAGCACATGGGAGGCAATATCGGACTGACTTCCAAGCCCGGCGAAGGCTCTACCTTCTGGTTCACCCTCCCCTATGTGCCGACAAGCCGCATCTGGCAGGCAGAAAGCAAGACCGAACCTATAAAAGTAAAAAAGCAGAAAATCACCGTCTTGGTTGCCGAAGACCATGACAGCAACTTCCGGTTGATTGAGTCCATCCTACGAAAAGACTACAATCTGATACATGCGTGGAATGGTCAGGAAGCCGTGAATATGTTCAGGGAATACGACCCGCAGCTTATTTTGATGGACATCAACATGCCGGTGATGAATGGTTACGAAGCGACCAGGGAAATACGCAAATACTCTACACAAGTCCCCATCATAGCCGTCACCGCATTTGCCTATGCTTCTGATGAACAGCAGGTCATGGAAAACGGCTTCGACGCATATATGGCTAAACCTATCAATGCCAATCAGCTGAGGACACAAATATCAGCTATACTGAAGCAGCATATTATCTTTATGTAAAAAACATCCGGACGGAAGAAGCATGCCAACGTCCAGATGGCGAGTATCAGAATTCATTGTTCAGGCAAGTCAGCCTCAACGAACCGTTGAACGCTTCGGCAGACAATCGCGTCCTGACCTGCACCTGCACGCTGCTCTTCGGCTGGACATCAAAATAATTGTCGCTATACACACTTTCATTGTCGGCAACGGACAAGCATACGGCACGGGCAAACTTGTCTGACGAAACCATCACTTCATATCCACCTTCAATGGAATGGACTTCAGTCTGCAAATCCACCTTCGGATAATCCATATCCTTCTGCTTGCTCAGACAGTAGTTGTTATGGTACACCCTGCCCGATTTGTCCGTATAGTCTACGCGGACATATACCGTTCCTCTATCTGCCCCCTCCAGCAACTTGGCAAGCGGTGCGGAAAAACAGACACGGCTGTCATTACCGGAGATGCCGACAGACTTGTCCCAGTGATGAACCACGGTTCCGTCGAACTGGCAGACCTGGAGCTGCAGCCGGCCGGAAGTATTCTCCAAGCGGTCGGACACTGCATATACTTTCAAATCATCCCCCTCCACTACCGAAGAAATCAGGATGTCATCATAGGCCTTGCGGACATAATAGTGCTGCGCCTTCCAGCGTCCGTAATAGTCACGGCTCGCCCAGGAAGCTACGGGCCAACAGTCGTTGTGCTGCCAGAAAAGCGTCCCCATATTATACGGCATCTGGCGGCGGTGCGACTCGATGGCCGTCTTGATGGCATCTCCCTGCAGCACATGGTTCATATAAAGAAATGCCCGGAAATCACGCGGTTTTTTATATTCATTCAACAGGTAAGTCTCAATCAGCCCGTTGGCATGGTCGCCACCACGCTGATGGGACATCATCACCTCGGAACGTATATCCCAGTCTTCGGGGTAAGGAGCATAGCGCTTGACGGACTCGAACTCTGGAAAAGACTGAAAACCGTACTCGCTGAAAAAGCGGGATTTCTCGCTGTCATAATCAGAAATGGGTGCTTTACCATGCCAGACACTCCAATAGTGACGGTCCCCGTCAGTAGTACCGGACATCTCTCCCTCGAATGCGAACGGAGAAGAAGGCCAATAGAAGGTTCCGGGTGCATACTCCTTGACCACCCCGGGTAAGGTGACATGATACTGCTGCCGGTACTGTGCCCAAATCTTGTCGGCATATTCCTTGTTCTGCCGTTCTATCTCGCACTTCCAGCCCCAGCCCAGCCAGGCATCCTGGCATTCATTATTTCCACACCACAAAGCAATGCAGGCATGATTGCGCAAACGTTTCACATTGTCCACCGCCTCCTGGTGGATATTATCGAGTAGGGCGCCTTCTGCCGGATACATGCTGCAGGCAAACATGAAGTCCTGCCAAATCATGATTCCATACTCATCACACAAATCATAGAAGACATCGTTCTCATAGATACCTCCACCCCAGACGCGCAACATATTCATGTTTACACCGGCGGCATCGAGAATCGTCCTTTTATAATTCTCGGGAGTGACGCGCGGCAGGAAGTTATCCGAAGGGATGTAATTGGCTCCTTTGGCAAAAACCGGACGCCCGTTCAGCTCTATATAGAAAGTATGCCCGTCCTTATCCGGCTGATGCACCACCTTCAAAGAGCGTATGCCCACCCTTTCGGTTTTAGAGTCCAACAATTCCCCACCTGCAATGATATCCGTACGGAAACGATAAAGGAAAGGCTCCCCCAGTCCATTACTCCACCACAGCTTCGGCTTGTGAAGGACAAAATCAACGGTCACCCGATTGGTGCCTCGCTTCAAATCCGCTTGCCACTCGCCAAGCACTCTTCCAGTAACCTCATCCGTTATCGTGACCAACACTCCATTCATATCCTTATCGGCATCCAGCTCCACATGTCCGGCAATCACGGCCCTGCCTGCACCGACTTCCTTCTGCTCGATAAACACATCGTTGATTCTCAAATCGCTCCAAGCCCTGATATACACCGGACGCCAGATGCCGGAGGTAACCAGACGTGGGCCCCAGTCCCAGCCATAATGATAACCCGCCTTACGGGCAAAAATGCTTATCTTCTTGTTGAACAAGCCCCCGTTTTCAGACTGGTCATTGGATGCCGGATACTGGTAGGGAAGTGCATCCCATTTGGGGACGTCTATCTTTACCGGCGAATGGAAGTACACCTTCAATATATTATTCTCCTCCCTGATGTACTGCCTAACGGGGATAGACCAGCGGCGAAACATATTGTCCGCTTTCAGTATACATTCATCATTCAAATAAACGTCAGCGTAAGTATCCAGCCCCTCGAACACAAGCTCCATATTCTCTTTCCGCATCATGTCGGCAGCAAGAGTAAAGCAAGTTTCATAAACCCAGTCTTCCTTGTCAATCCATTGCAATCCCCGTTCGTTCAACCGGAAAAACGGGTCTTCAATAATCTTGTTCTGCAGTAAGTCCGTGTGGACTACTCCCGGAACTGTAGCCGGATACCAATTGGTCAGTCTCGCCTGCCGGAATTTCCAGCCTTCATGAAGGTTCTTTACCGCTGTTTTTAGTTTCATACGAGTGTGTTTCATAGTTTTCTTTGACTACTCTAAATTACGGATAGACAAAAATACGACATTCAAAGGATACTTTATAATATCTTCTTAACGAAACATGATACAATCCCGTACACACCTACCGGGTCAGCGTCGCTGCACATCTGCTGCAGTGTGACTGCAAACGTGTTGCAGCGCTACTGCATATATGCTGCAGTGACACTGCATATGTGTTGCAGCGCCACTGCAAAGCTGAATGCAGTAGCACTGCAAAAAGCATGCACTTGCTTTGCAGTGGCAATGCATTATCCCATCGCCTTATTCGGGCTTTCGATAATCCTCGCTTCTTCGCTGTGCCCATCAGTAGGCAGCCTCAGCAACGGGAGATTGATGACACAAATTATACTTCACTGGGCGGAACACCAAACTGCCGCTTGAAGCTGCGCGAGAAGTTGGCCAGCGAAGAAGCTCCCACCTTGTAACACACTTCGCTCACAGTGTATTTGCCCGTCTGCAGCAGTTGCATAGCCGTGTTCATGCGATAAGTGATAAGAAAGTTCTGCGGTGTTTGTCCCGTCAACGACTTGACTCGGGCATACAAGCTGCTGTAGCTCATCAGCATTTCCTTTGCCAGCGAGGTAATGCCGAATGCCTCGTCATCCAAGTGCTTGTCCAGCAACGTGTGCAAATTCTCCAAAAACTGACGGTCTTGTTCATTAAGTATCGCTTCTCGCGCCTCTCCCCTCGGTAGGCTTTCCGAGGTGAGGTTTTGCACAATCCATTGCATCCGTTTACGGTTTTCCAACAGATTGTTTATGACGGCTTTCAGATAGAAGGGGTCGAAGGGCTTGCCCACGTAGGCATCAGCACCACAATCCAGTCCTTTGATACTGCTGTCCATATCGTTCTTTGCCGTTAGCAGAATAATGGGAATACGCCCCCAATCGGCACTTGTCTTGATAGTCTTGCACAACTCGTAGCCGTCTTTCCGAGGCATGACCACATCACTCACAATCAGTTCAGGCAACTCCATCTCTAATCTGTCTATGGCTTCCTCTCCATTTTCCACGACAACGATATTGTAATCTGGCGACAACAGCACTCGCAGGTATTCGCGCACCTCCTGATCGTCTTCTACAATGAACAGCGTGTTCTCCTTAGAGACTACTTTTTCTACGGCATTCGTCTCGACTGCCGGTATGGGTATCTTGTACTCATTGTCTTGTGCCCGTTCCTCGGGACTATATGCTGTCAGCGATTGTGGGATACTAAGAGTGAAGCAAGCCCCCTGAGGGTGCTTGGAAGTGTAGTCTATGTTTCCCTTATGCAGGTGTGCCAAATATTGCGCATAATTCAGACCGATGCCCTTACCATTCACATTGGGGTATTTCTTATCAGCTCCCAACCGTTCAAAGCGATCAAACAGTTGTTTCTGTTTTTCGGGCAAAATACCTTGTCCCGTATCGGCCACGCATATTTGTACGTTTTTCCCGTCGCTTTCCACAGTAATGTCGATACTCCCCCCTTCAGGTGTGTACTTAATGGCGTTACTGAGCAAGTTATAAAATATCTTTTCCACCTTCTCCGTATCAAAACAAGCCACCGTATCCTGCTTCTGTTCAGCGTGCATGTTTATCGTCAGCCCTTTTTCGTGGGCAATAAACCGGAAGTTCGCTATCTGTGCCTGAACGAAAGCTACCGGGTCTACCACGGCAACCCGGAGTTGCTTCTCGTCCTTCTCACCTTCCTTGGGGTCAAGCAACTGCTTCACAAGCCGCAACAAGCGGTCGGCATTGCGCAACATGATATCCACCAAGCCACGCTCATGTTCATTCAGATTGTTTTCTTTCGCCAGTTCTTTCAACGGGGCATATACCATGGCTAGCGGTGTACGTACTTCGTGCGAAATGTTGGTCACAAAGTCTATGTGTGCCTGATTTATCTCCCTTTGGTACTTGACCAATGCCAGTCTCTCCTCTTGTGTCCGCCAACGTATAATTAGCCGGATGACCAGTAGCACCAGCCCGATACCGACCAGCCAGTATAACACAATAACCAAGGGCGTAGCCCATGGTGCAGGGTGAACAACCACCTCCTTGGTCAGTTCGTTCTTGCACCACTCTCCGCTCAGTATGCGAGCTTTCACCTTGAACGTATATTTTCCGGTAGGCAGGTTGGAATAGGCCACCCGCTTGTTGGAACCAGCGTCAATCCAGTTCTTGTCGAAGCCCTCTAGCATATAGGCATAGTTCAGCAGAGAACCCGCCTCTAACTTTAATGCCGAATAGTAGAACGTAACTGTATTCTCCCGATAAGACAACGATAGTTTTTCCTCGCTCTTATTATGTATTCCCCCGTTCACCAATATCATGTCCAGATTCAGCGGGATATCTGGTTCTTTCTCGATGGGTACATCCGGATAAATGACTGTAATGCCACCCGAGCCTCCGAAAAACAAGGTACCGTCTGGTGCCACTGCCGCACAATTCAGCGCATACAGCTTCCCCTTGCAGAAGTAGTTATCATATAAATAAGAAAATGTTTTTTCCTGCACATCATACTTTCCTATATGCGTAGACGAACTAAACCAGATGTTCCCTTCCTTGTCTTCGATTACTGCCTTCAAGCTGTTGTCTATCAGTCCCGACGATAAATCAAACCGCTCCAGCCATTGTGTGCGTGGGTCGTAATGCACCAGCCCGGTATTGTAAGTCCCTATCCAGTACGTATTGTTCCTATCGATAATAAGTGAATTCGGGTTGGGCAAATAAAGAGAATCCAACGGGATGAACTGTTGGTCTTCACCAAATTTATAGATACCGTTGGCCACCGTATAGAGAATCATTGTACCCGATGGGCGCAATGTCTGCAACTGCGAAAACGAAATGCTGCCCGGTGCATACCGGTAAGTGAACTTCCCGTCGGCCGCCAGCGTGGCAAATCTATCAGCCAGCGTAACCCAAATACGTCCTTCCTTGTCTTCACTGATGGAAAACACATTGGCCGGGAAGGTATAATGGTTCTCTTCCCGTACGATTTTCCCCTCCCGGATAGCATACTGCCGCACCTCCGAACGGTTCCGGATGACCCACAACCTATTCTTCGAGTCAATAAAAATATGCCCGTAAAGGCCACCATCTGCCAAGTGGAAAGCTATCTTATCACCACCTATATCATAACTGGCAATATCGTGCGAGGAGCGCATCCACAAATAGCCCTCATAGTCGAACAAAAGATTTTTCACGAAGGGGTCTTCCAAGCGTTCGAAGATGGACGACAAATTGTTAAAGGCTGCCTTTTCGGGATAATAGTGAAAGTCGTTCTCTTGATCAGACAGCCATATTCCGTTGTTTGTATCGATGAAACAGACATATCTATCCCCCTTCAACTGTTGCTGCACATGGATACGTGTCAACACCCGTCGAGCCACATCGTAACGGTACATTCCCTCACCCGAAATACCTATCAGCAGGAAGTTTTGCCAATAAGGAAGCACGAAGTGTATTTTTTTGTTCTGTGTAGCCTCCATAAAGTCAGTAGGTAAAAGCAGTTCTTCCCACGTCTTTGCGTCATAACACAATAATCCTTTACTTGTAGTCACCCACATGTGGTGGCTGGCGTCTTCCACAATACTTTCTATATAGGTATCCTTAGAGCCATTCAGCGTCCGCAACAAGTTCAAGTCTCTGTCCAATATATAAATATCTGTGGCATGGTGCCTAGCGTTGGCCGTCCACACTTGCTTTTGACTGGAAATGGTAATAGCACCGACTATGCTCATGCCTGGTTGTAGATAATATTTTTCCTCTTTCAGCGTCTGCTTGTTCACCTTGGCCACCCCCTTACGATCAGTAATAATGAGCCACTCGTTATCCAGATCCAGCACACGCCCTATGGGATTGAAGCCTACCTGTTGCGGATGTCTGAATATACCATCCTCCCACACGCACAATCCGCATTCATTTGACATCCACAAACGGTTATTGGCATCAAACATTAAATTATCCACATAGTCGCTATTGAGCGCTGTGGACTCTTCTTGCGCATAATATACAGTATAATTCGAACCGCTGAAACGGTTCAACCCGTGATTGGTCCCTATCCAGATGTAGCCTTTGGGATCTTCGGCAAACGAAGTAATGAAGTTACTTGATATCTGTTCTACCAGCGGAAACTGGGCTGGCAGGGGTACAGACCACAACATCAGTAATAAGGCATAAATACCTTTCCATTGCAGTTTGAGTTTTTTCATACAAGTAGTATGTCATTTAAGGTTCACGTGAAACATCAGTATTCTTTTTCTCTGTACAAAATTATATAAAACGAGCGATAATCAAAATATATCCTTGCTTTTGTCAAAAAGTA
>ERZ773210.1618-NODE-1618-length-21331-cov-3.867033_pt1 | contig 21331 bp, 26 predicted proteins | sample MGYA00580528_ERZ773210 | MGnify/ENA primary metagenome ERZ773210 (study PRJEB29015, sample SAMEA2737769) | human gut metagenome | biome: human gut; feature: human-associated habitat; material: faeces | place: China | collected 2012 ...
CTTTATTTTCACTTTCTTACTCTCAGCAATTTGTTTTTCCTTATTAATTGTAACTTGGCTGTTAAGTTTAAGATCTGACTGTGTTCCTGTCAATGTTGCCTGCGTTGTTGTTTCTGCCAAAGCCGGTGCACTATAGACAACTGCTAAAACTAACATAACAAAGCACATTACAAAATTTTTTTAATGCTGCTTCTCATATTCTTCATCCTTTCTTTTTTTTATATAACACATTTGACATTTTATCTCCTTTTCTCTTAAAAATAACTCATATGTTTAATATAGCAATATATTTAATAAGTAATATAAAAAATCGGAAATGCACTGCATCTCCGATTTTTTTCAATTCATATTTTTAACCCTGTAGTCCATTGGACTGTCTTATCATATCCTCAACAACAATATCATATATTTCACCTATACTGTTGCAATATTCCAAAACCTTCCAAGGCTCATTTGTATGGAAATGTATTTTTATCAAATCCTCATCACCTACTGCTATTAAACAGTTACCTTCAAAATGTTCCGTGATATAATCTGATATTTCATCTTCATCCAAATCCTCATCTCTTCTATCTATTAGAAGCTGTGTATCATAACGATATGCAAACTGATTCTCTTCTACATCAATGCTGTTAATTTCTGACATTACTAATCTCCCTTCCATAATTGAATGTTTTCAGCTATATCTTTTTTTCTTGTATTTTAGTTAGTTATATGAAACCTGTTAATATAATACATCATTTCTTTCTGATGTCAAGTGCATGGCTTAATACACGTAGTTTATAATGGTTTAATACACATAATTTATACTTCACATATTTAATCTTACCAATAATTTATTTTAATTTAAACATTACATATACCGGATCATGATCAGAATAGCTGTACCCTGTATTAATATTGTCATATTTAACACATTCTATATTATCTGAAATAATAAAACCATCCAGCGTAACTGTATAAGTTACTCCCGGCTTATATTCCATATCTGCATTTCTTGCACTATTCCAAAGATTATCTTTTTTCTCATCAGATAACTGATCTATGCAGAAAGAAAAATTACTTGGAAGTTTCTTTCTTGGAAAAGGATAAGCCCATGATTCCCTGTTTTCTGAATCATCTTCAGAGGCTTTCAAATCATGGTTAAAATCCCCGCCACACAAAACATAATTGCCTGCCTTGTACTCTTTTTCCATATCAGAAACCAACATATTAATCTGTCCCTCACGTATTTCATCACTGTTTCCGTAAGCAGACATATGAAGTTCAAAAATAACTAATTCCTTTCCATTGTCTACAGGAACCCTTGAAATACTATAGCATCTGTCCAAATCAAAAAACTTGCTAAAAGATGTTGAAACCGGAAAACTTCTTCTTAAAGAATCCGTAATGCTATATTTTGAAAACAACGCAAGTCCTGACTTACTGCTTCCGTGAGGCTGGGTAAACGGATAAAACAAAAATGCTGAATCATAATTTTGTGCAAACACACAATCATAATCTTTCATAACATTTTTTAATAATGAATACTCATTTACATGATAACTTCTGGTCGAGTTTAAATCCACTTCCTCGATTAAGGCAAAATCAGGATCATATGACTTAACCAGCTCACCTACACCGTTAACAGTTGAGATAACACTTTTCTTGCTCTTTGCCCATGATGACTTACCGCCATCCATAAAGAAACTGAAATCCGGTGTGTACGCACCAAAACCAATGTTATAAGTAAGTGCTGAATATTCCTTTCCTGTAGAAAGTTTTTCGCTAGCTTTAGACTGCTCAATACGGCTTTCAACCTTTAATTTCTTATTGTCTTCAATGCGATGATAACTTGCATATAAGTAAATAATATATCCAATTAATACAACCACAATTACTGCTATGGCAATGCCAACTATCTTTAAAATTCTCTTCACTACTTTATTCATTTTTTGTACCTGCTTTTTCTTATTTAATTAGAGTGTCAAAACTCCTATGGCTTTATTAAAAACATTTGTCCAAAATATCCGGATCCAAACCTTTTCTTCCTGTTACCATTCCAATTCCAAAATACAAAATTCCACCTACAAGAAGTCCCCAAACAACTGCGTTAAGTCCTGCAATATTAATAAAATATGTTGCAAAAATATAAGTTGCAATTGCGCCTACGCTGCTACAAACTGCGGCCTGCTTTGTTCCTTTTTTCCAGAACAAACCGCCAACAAGTGGCCAGAAGAAAGTACATTCCAAACCACCAAATGCAAACATATTAAGTACAAAAATAATATCAGGTGGATTAATTGTAAGAACCATAACTACTATACCTAATATAATTGTAATAACTGTACTTATCGACTTAACATTTTTCTCGTATGACTTATTTTTTTCAGGATCATCTTTTACAACATAATTCTTCCATAAATCCTTTACAATTGCGGCTGTGGCAAGAATCAAAAGCGAGTCAGCCGTAGACATTACTGCAGCCATTGGAGCTGCAAGGAAAATTGCCGCAACTCCTGTTGGCATAATTTTTTGAACAATATATGGAATAAAATAATCTGATGTTGGAAGGTTATCCACATCAACGAATGCTCCTGCCCAAGTTCCTGCAAGATGCATGCCAACAATTACAAAGCTACATGTTAATACACCAATCCACATTGCCTGATGCATACTCTTCGTATTCTTAAATCCCATGGCACGAACTGCAGTCTGTGGAAGTCCCAATGTTCCAAAACCTACCAAAATCCAGAAACTAAGCAATCCTCCCGGTGTGTATTTTGAAAAAATATCATTATAAACATTAGGCAAATTATTGGCAAGTCCTGCATCAATTGATGCCAAGCCTCCACCTGCTTTAAGGACAAAAAATATAAATAAAAATGTTCCCACACACATTACAATTCCCTGAATTGTATCTGTAATTACTACAGCACTAAATCCGCCAACAGCTGTGTACAATACAACAACGGTTCCAAAAATCAAAAGCGAAGTTACGTGGTCCAATCCTGTTATTGAAGCAATAAGTGTGGCTCCACCTGTAAACTGGCTTATCATCTGCGCAATAAAGAAAGCAATAAGACCAACACTTGTAATAATTACGAGAGCTGAACTTTTGTATCTTGCCTTAAAATATCCAACTACAGTTACTGCTCCTGTTCTTCTTGAAACCAGCGCCAACTTGTTTCCTAGCACTCCAAGCACTAAAAAAGTAACCGGCACCTGAATTGCTGCAATCCAAGCCTGAGCATAGCCATATGTAAGTCCTGCTGCGCCCGGTCCTGAAATAAAAGAACTTGCTGAAGTATAAGTTGCCATAATAGTCATGGCAAGAACTATACCATTCATATTTCTTCCACCAATAAAATACTTCTTCTCCTCAGAAGTATTCAAACTCTTTTCTGCCTTTCTGCTATAAACAAAACTTACTACCACATTAAATAATAAATATCCTAGAAAAACTGATAAAATTATAATCTGATTACTGTTCATCTTCACATTCCTCCTCATCATAAGAGAAATCTACAAACACAAATTTTAACAACCAGAACACCCCAATAATTGCCAAAATTATTGTGCCAAACACAGAAACCACGAACCATAAAGGCATATGGAATAAAGTGCCTCCTTTAGAATTCAGTAAAAATGCTGTAAGCACGTGCCACAAAAAGCATACGACCACAACTAACATTGTAGCTTTAATCTCTTTAAGACACTGCTTATGCTTCTCTTCCTTTGTTAATTTTTTCATTATAAACTCCCTTTTAATACTTTTTATAATATTATTTTGCAATTCATCTACTTGAATCTTGCAATCCATAATAAAAAAAATCATTATGTTTTCTAACATACATTCTCAAATTATACCATTTATACGTTTTAAATGCTATTATTTGAATTAAAAAAAAGGCATCCCCGAAAATTTCGGGAATGCCTATAAATACTAGGTTTAAACTCAATTACTCGATAATTGTAGCAACCTAACTAGATATGATTGTTTTTAATGTTTTTATATTATTTTCAATGTTTCTAATTGATATATATTCACATTTTACACATATTTTTTGCATTTTTAACTTTTTCTAGTACCGTTTTAGTACCATTTAAAGTAAGTACTTAGCTTTCATATAACCAACTACACCATTATACTCAACTTTAGCATATCCTTTACCGATATACATTACATTGACCTTTGTTTTATTCGGAAGCTTTTTCTTCAGGACTTTTGTTCTTGTTTTGTTCCAGATGTTCAATCCTTTCTTTGTTCCAAAAACTTCCTTAGTCCAAGTCTTTTTGAAATTATTAAACACACCATATTTTTTCTTTAATTTTGAAGGAGTGTCTCCCCATTTATCTAAATAGAAGTGTGGTGTGTCAACTGGACTAGTCCAATCTCCACCCCAAGCTAATCCAACCTTATTAGATTTAGCTATCTTAGCAACCTTTTTAATTGTTGCTTCATTGTAAAGCAATTTGGGATCGTTAATAGCAATATCAAAAGCAATTCCCCACTGGTGCTGGCTGGAATAATCGCTTCCTTTTACATTTGTAACAATGTTGCCCGGTTTGGTTCTGCCCTTGGCATATAATTTATCCTGATACTCCTTACTTCTAAATCCTTCTGTAATAATCAGATAAATCCCTTTCTTTTCACATTGTTTCAAAAGTAATCCCAGCTTGTAATTCAGCCAGGGATGTAACTTAGTTCTGTTAATTCTTACATCATGTTCTTTTTTCATCTACTCTTCCTCACTTTCATCAATTTCACTTATGTTCACTTTCTGCTCTGTCTGTGACTTTATGTACTTTACAATGGGAAGCATAAATGCAGGAATACTTACTCCTATATCTATTATATTCTCCAGAATGCTAATAAGTTCATTGCAGGTAATCCAAACAGCAACAATGCAGCTAATCAAAAATGTAAACGGTAATTCAATTCCAACTGTATGAGAAGCATATAAAAGTAACTGGTCAATGATTGCTCCAACTATCACCAATAACCACATTGACACTTTCTTTGCAATTCCCCTGAAGCTCTTGTATGAGCTTATTGTTCCGTCTGCTCTGTACTTTGCAGCCATTAAGCCTGTTCCGTAATCTATAACATTGCAGATTACCATTAATAATGTAGGAATGTAGAGTACTCCTAAAATTGAGGACAGAACACTCCCTGCCGTAGTAAATATAGTTTTAAACTGTTTCATATTGTTTCTCCTTTTCTCTGTTTTTGGGTATAAAAAAAAGACCTTTAAGGTCCTGCCCTAATCCTCATATTGCTCCTCCTACTCTTCTGCAGGTTCTTCTACCGCTTCATCAACATCCGTCTCTTCGTCATTTTCAAACTCTGCATAGAATATTTCTTTCGCCTCGTCCGTCAGATAGCCGTATTTCTGTGTATCTTCAATAAGTAGACAAGCATAGTCATAACTATACTCTCCCTTTTCAACGCAGTTGATAAATGCGTTAATTACTCTTTTCTCTCTTTTTGACATATCTACTCTCCTTTCTCAAGCAATAGCGCTTGTAATTCTGCCATCTTATTATCTATGTATGTTTTTATATCAGCTACGTAAGTAATCTGCATCTCAGCATCCTGATCATTCCATATCGTTGTATTCGGTTTGTTCGTGTGCAGTGCTAAGATTTTTTGAACCTCGTCGGAACTTAGTTCGGTGACTATAGGCTCCTTAAGTAGTCCTACAACAGTAATAGGGTTATCTCTTAAATATGTCTTTAATGCATCTACTGTATATTCGGTCAAATATTTTTTTGAAATTTTGATATACAATCCCGCTACGTCAACAAATATACCATTCTTATCATATGTCCCAGGATTCCCAACTTCCTTAGTTATTCCTTTTAGTTTATTAGATTTAATATTTATTTTGTTTGCTCGAAAAAGCCATTTGGATTCTTTCCTTAGAAAGCCGTAGGTGTTAGTATTTGCATACCAAGTTACATAATCAGAATTATCATTTAATTCTTCTTCTAGCAATCTTTGTATCAACTGTCCTGTTCCATCTGCTCTTATAATCAACTCGTCCTTAACATCATCTATTCCATTAAGACTGTGATTAAAAGTTACAGTTTGAATTTGTTTGTATGGTTCATAGTCACTAGAGGTATCTCCACGCTCGATTTGAATGTTATTTATTTGCAAGTAATTTGTATTATCTGTAGAGCCATAGCAATTAAAAAATATATCTCCATCATCAATTGCTATAAAAGAACAAGAATTTCTACCTATTTTCAAAGGATTAATATTTATTAAAGTTTTCCCAGCTTGGCTTTTACTGTTAACATTCATCGCAACTCTTTTGTTGCAGTCGAAACTCAAAGTATATTTTTGACCTCTAACAATTTTTGCATTAACCAGATTATTAGAACCTCTCACATTTTGAGTTATAGCTAAATTCTTTCCAGTAACAATAACACTCGGATTTTCAACACTCGCAATCTCCTTCGGATAGTCAGGACTAGGACTTGGCTGTCCGCCTGTATATTCTTCCCAATCTACTGCTGTTGAGCTTTCGGCGATAATCGGATAAATAATATCGTTATAAGTTTTTCCATTCGTCTGTGCTGGATTTCTAATTCCTGTGACTTTGAATCCTTCAGGATATTCGTTTTCATTGATTGTAACTAAATAATTACTTTCAACCTTATTTTTGCTCGTAACGCTCACTTGTCCGTTGACCAGAACAACATCTTTTATGTAGTATGTTTTTCCTGCTTCTAAAATGAGAAAAATTTCCTTATTTTCTGTATTTTCATAATAAGCTCCTTTCAACCATACGTTTCCTACGTATCCTGTGGCTGTTCCTTTTCTTGCGATGCTCCCGTCTGCATTAACTGTATATGTTACTCCCTCACCTGTTCCGCCTTTTGCATCTTTCACATTCAAAAGCTGTATGCCCTTAGTCGTCTTTTGTTCTGATTTTCCAAAAAAATTCAACTCCTGAATATTCATATCTGATGAATCGGTCAGATTAATTTCTGTTCCCGATTCGGTTGACTTAATTAATGTTGTATCCTGAATCTTTCCCATATCTTCGGGAAGGCTCTGCAAGACTTCCAATCCCTTCTGGTTAATTTCTTCTTTCTTTGTATCTGCTGCATTAACTATAGCTTCCTTTAATTCACTAGCGTTTTTTGTAATATCGTCATTTACTTTGTTTAATTCTGTCTTTTTTGCATCTGTCAGGTCGCTTATTTCTTTCTTTGAATTTGTCGTCAGATTGCCGATTTCTGTAAGGCTCTCTCTCTTTGTCTGTTCAAACTCTGTAACTGCTGAATTGATGTTGTTTTCTGCTTCCTTGGCATTGCTTTCGCTTGTTCCTGCCTTGACTGCTGCATCTTTCGCTTCTTTTGCTGATAAACTAGCATTGTCGGCTGAACCTTTAGCATTAGATGCTGACTGTGAAGCATTGGAAGCTGATTCACTGGCATTAGATGCGGATGTATTAGCAGATTCGGCATTGCTCTCAGTCTGTGTAGCGTGTTCCTTGTTTTTCTCTGTTAGTCCTTCTACTGTACGCCTATTGGCATCTGTCGCATCCATATATTCTTTGGATTTGCCTGCACTGTTTTCTGAAGCTTCCGCTGCCTTTTCTGCCTTGTCCAGAAATTCCTTGTTGCTTTCAACCTTGTCTGCTGCTTCCTCAGCCGCCTTTTTAGTGTCGTTCATTATCTGCTCAATCTGACGTCTGAACGCTCCCTTGTCCTCATCCGGCACAATGTCCTGCTGCTTTGTTCTGCATTCAATTGGAATGGTCAAAACCTTTGTGGTGGTTTCAGACTGATCATTAATGTACTGAATGTAGGCTGTGATTTCCAATCCTTCGGAAATTAAAAAATCAGGTATTTCTACCTGACTGTCAGTCAATATTCTGTTGTCTGTTGTTTCAGAATTTTCATTTGAAAACTGTACTTCCACACCATCAGGAACATCAACAAACTTTATCTTCTGCCCAGTGTCATACTGGTAAAGCATTGGAGATTGCAAAGTATCATGTTCTTCAAATTCAATGGTAATAACATTATTCTTTTTAGTTGCTTCCATCCTTTTCCTTCCTTTCCATTTCTTCCCATTTAGATTCATAATCAGTTATCTCTTCCCTTAAGCTGTTAATTCTGTTACGTATGTTCTGTCTTTCTGAATGGAGCTGTTCAATGTCATATGGGATTTCAATGTTCATAAGACTACACTCATAAGATTTTATGATCTTGTAATCTCCATCTGAAAGTTGTTTTTCCAATGAACTTAACTCCATCTTTTTTTCCATCATTTCATCATAGAAATGCATTTTTTTAATGTACGCTTCCTCTTCCGCTGTAGCTTCTCGCTCAACTCCTGCATCTATTATTATCATTTGCTCCAATCTCCTAATCGTTCTTTGCTTCATATTCATCTGACAGTGCATTTATTCCTGACATTGTCTTGTTAAATATGATTGACTGCACGTTCTGCCTTGTTATTACAGGATTGCCATCTGCATCAGAGGACCACTTATCAACATCAAAAGTTACGTAATCGCCAAGCTCCAAGAATGGAAGACCCAGTGATTTAGCCTTGAATGGTGCAAACTTAATGGTAAAAGGAATCTTTGGCTCAATCCATCCTTTTCCAACATTGTTTGCCACATCTAATAACAACTGATAACTTGATTTATGTGAACTGTAAAGTGGTGAGTATGTAATGGCAAGATTATTCTTTTTATTCTCTCCATTTAAAAGTGTGCCATTCATATCCATAACCTTCCAGCCATTGTTTGAATACAAGCTGTCCTGTAATTCTATGCTGTCCTGCTCGTACAACTCTGTGATGTTAATCATTCCTGACGGATGATAAAGTTTATTTTTCTTTTTCCAACAATCTGCAAAAAACTCACTTTCAGGAGTCCACGTTGAATCAAACTCACCTGTTGATAAATATTTTACTGCTTTAAATGTTTTTAAAAATTCACCATTAACATTTGAAACCTGAATTGTGTAATAAGATTTACCTGTTTCATCCAAATCGTGCAGCATTACTCTTCCGCTTCGTCTTAATGATATAGTTTTTAAATTTCGCCCAGAATATTTATTTACTGTAATCTCAACTCCAAGTTCTTCTGCCAACTTATCATCAAAAGAGAACTCAATGTAATAACAATTTCCCATCACATCCGGAGTTTGAAACAATACATCTTCCTGTGGATTGTTAAAGCTAACATCTGCTGTTAAAAGTTCACTTGGATATGTACTCTTATCCACTATTTTTTCATAATAACTTTCTTCGCCATAAGAATTAGTGAACTTAACCACATTACCAACGCTATACTCTGTAGCTGAATTAAACTCACCCTTATAATTGGAATCTGCTGTTGTCGTTCTTTTTTCTGAATTTACAAACTTATAATCAAACTCACCTGTCGTTTGGTCGATAACCCCGCAGACACCATTCATATTACAAATCCATTGCAATAATTGGAGTGCAGAATAATCTTCATTGAATGGACCTATTTTTAACTCAACTTCATCCATTGGCAAACTAATGTTATAGAAATCTTTCTGATTTATTCCAATTTCAGAAAACAAATCATTTCTTAAATGAAAAACTTGTAAATCATTCGGAAAATATTTTTCAAGTTTTTCAACATATTCAGGTCCATTTATCGTTGGAGCTACACCAGTTGGTGGTATTGTTAAATCTCCTGAAGCCACTTTCACAATATTACAGGCTTGATAAAAACTATCTATATAGTCCTGTTTAAAATGATAATATCCTTTAGTTTCCACATTATTTGAATCAGTATATGTACCATACACAGTCTGGCCTTTTTTATATGTCGTTTTTAACTTGTATGAACCCTGATAAGAATATGGATCTACCATTCCCATTCCATACTCATCCACCTTATTCATCCAATCCTTAATTGATTTTTCCTGATAATCGTGTAATTTATCATAAGCTATCAAATCCCTATATCTTGGATCTGAAGCCTGTCTTGTAAAGCTTTCAACCTTTCCCCTAAATATGATAATGTCTTCTGTGTTAGATGTATCAACATAACCATATACTCTTTGACATTCTTCCAATTCATCAGGATATAATTCATTTTTGCAAGCATTCGTCAATTCATATATTTTCAGATTGCTTGCAAATTCCTTGAATGCATCTGTATCTGTTCCTGAATAGCTTATTTCTGCAAACCACCCCTTTAACGGATAGTTACTTCCAACAGGATAATACTGTGGCATAATAATATCTGTTTTATTATTAAAATCCCGTACCACATAATAATACGGACCTCCAGTGTACCAACATCTAATGGTCATGCTCACACCATCAAGAACCTTTTCTGATGTAAGAATTCTTATCCCGACAAAATTATCCGGTTCTCTTCCAGCAATGTTGTATTTCTTATCAGTTTCATTGTATACAATGTAAGAACTGCTTACTTTTGTTCGTTTGATATTTTCTGTTTTTTCATCAGAAACATCATCTGAATACATATAATATTCCTTGTCAAACTTTACTATATCCCCTGACTTGTAATTTGTTCCCTTAACCCATTCGCCCTTGTAAGAATCATCCTTTACTGACAAAGTGGCTATGATGTCCTGCCCTGTAATGTCTGTATCATAGTCAAATGTTGTAAGATTAAACTGAGTTGAAATGCAGCCCTGTAGCATCAAATTTGAATCACTACAAAGACTGCCTGTCAAACTCATGCTTTCTTCCTGAATGTTTGCATTTGTGATTGGAGTTAAGTTTGCATTATTCGGAAATGTGATTGTTAACTTCTTTGGAACATTCTGCTCTGTATATGCTCTTATAGTATCTTCATTTACGTTTAACATTGATGCTCCTTTCTAGTACTCTATGAACTCCAACTTCAATGGATTATAAATTAATTCATTTCCCAGTTGATTTTTTATTGTATATGACATATCCGGCATATACACCACAGCATTTTTGTAAGCTAAATCCTCAGAGTTCCAATAAGTTATTTTTATTTTTCTTTCAGTTCTGTTAATTGTCCCCTTATTCAGCAATTGTCGTATTTCTTCATATTGACTTTGCAGAAGTGGTGGTGTTTCAAATTCAATCTTTGTTTTGAAATTAGGAGAAGTCTGTCTAATAAGATAATTATTTGTATTTCTGTAAGCCTTAAGTTCAGACCTCTGGTTATCCGTTGATGTATACGTTTCACTTTTTATATATTTCATTGGAAATATTTGGTCCTTTACTTTTAACAAATATCCTTTATACTTTGCCATTTTCTACCTCTTTTCTTAAATCCATACAGGTTTTCCTGTTCTTCTCTGCTCCTGAACCACTTCTTGTTTTACCATGTTGAATACTCCTCTTGAATCCTGCTGAACAATAACATTAACCTGCATGTTTGAAATTGCATTAAGTAAATCTTTATCAGAAATACCTGTTGCATTTTCACCCTGTACCTGTCTAAATGCATCTACAATGGTTGATAATGGAGATTCAATGTTTGTTCCGTGTTTCTGATCACCGACCATAGCCAAAAATGGTGCATTAGGTTTCAAAACAGCACCTTCGGCAAGCGCTGGAACACCACCCATTTTAGGAATTTGAGGTACTGGCAACGGATTGTGTCCCCACATCTTTTCAAATGGTTTCCATTTCATTATTTTTACTGCTCTAATGTTATTAAGCATTCCATTGATTTTATCAAATGGTATAGCCACAACTTTATTAATCCCACCTATCAGGGAGTTAACCACTGATTTAAATACCGAAGCGATTCCAGCCTTTATTCCTGAAAATACTTTTCCACCTGTGCTGAATACATCTTTTACTGCCTGCCAAGCCTTGCTGAATGTATCCTTGAACCAACCTGATACATGTCCGAAACTTCCCTTTATTCCGTTCCAAACATTCTTAAAGAATGCTCCCGGATTACTAAATATGGACTTAATCGCATTCCAAGCACCACTAAAAACTCCCTTAAAGAATCCTATTACACCTGAGAACACATTTTTAATTGCTGTCCACCCTGTTGTCATAACTGTATATATTCCATTTACTACAACTTTTATATATGATGCAACCTTACTGCAAATTGCCACTATTGTATTCTTTACAAAGTCCATAGCTATATTGATTATGCTTTTTATTCCATCAAACACACTCTTAAACACGTTTTTGATTCCGTTCCATGCCTTTTTCCAATCTCCTGTAAACACACCCACCACAAAATCAATTAAACCATTAATGACATTCATTAAGGTTGTAATAACAACGCTGATTACGCTTATAATACCCTGTATCTTGTTCCATGTTGTTTCTATGGTAAAGGCTATTTGTGGCATTGCCTTTTCGATGAACCAGCCGATTATTGGAGATAAGAAATTGAACAATTTTCCTGCAACATCAATAACTCTTCCAATGAATCCAAATATGCTATTAAACATTGGACTAATATAGGTGTTCAACAAACTGCTTAATTCACTGGCAATTCTTGAAAATACCGGTGCCAGAAATGAATTATATCCATCAAGAACATAATCAAATATTGTGGATAAGCCACTTCCTATATTGTCAAATGCCGGCTTTATGTACTGATCATACATTGCATTAACGTTCATAAAAACTTCCTGAACAAATGTCTTTATTCCACTAACAGCTGTTTCTATTGGTTTGATTGTGTTCATTAAAGCTGTTTTAATTGTATCCGTATTTTCAACAATCGGTGTTGTAATTGCCTGCATGATGTCACGTCCGATTTTCTGGCATAAAACATATAATTCAAGTTGTACAGTTGTAAAAATAGCCAATACATCAGCCACAATTTGCTGTGCATCATCACTTTCAAAAACTGTAAAAATGTCTGCCACTGCTGCACAAAAGTTCGCAAATATTTCTGCTCTTTCTGCTGATATATTTAACATCTCAACTATTTTGTCTTTCAAATAATCCTTATTTTGTTCGAAAAACTTATCAATGCCACCAATCAACATTGTTGCAATGCTTATTCCAATGCTTGCCATTGAGCCCACTATTTTCCCAACGCTTAATGCTATGCTGTCTGCCCAATTACTTGCTGCATCCAACACTTTTTTGTCTGTAAAAATTTCCTTGATGTTCTTTCCTATGTTTATGAGAGCATTTTTTATGACATCTAAACCTTTGCTTTTAAATCCCAGTGTAAAACCTGTCTTGAACAATCCTGCTAATTTCTGAAATTTACCAAAAATCTTATCAAGCCACTTGTTCATTGTTCCCAGTGCTCCATTGCCTGCATCAACATTTGGAGTAATGTCCTTGACTGCACTTGCTCCTGAAGCTGAAGCAGTTCCAGAACCTGATCCTGACGTTCCCGAATCACTGTCATTTTGCTGTAATACATTTAATTCATCAAATCCTGCAAGTCCTCTTGCCGCTTTTGCTGCTTTCTTTGTTGAATCAGTTAATCCATTCATTCCACTTGTGGCTTCATCAGCATTACTTGCCACATCTGACAACTCATTGTTGGTTGATTGTACTGTCGATGAATCATCTGACTTATTCCCGGTAATCATGTCAGTGAATGACTTAAACATTCCTGCCAATGTGGTTAATTTTCCCATTAAGGTGTTAACCAATTTTATTACAGGAGTGAACACGTTAATGAGCCCTTGTCCTATTGAAGCCCTCAAGCTATCAAACTGCAACGACAATAATCTTGTTTGATTCGCCCAACTGTCTGATGTTCTTGCAAAGTCTCCTGACGCATCAGTTAACTGTTTCTGAACAAAGGCATATCTTAAAGCTACCTTTTCCTGCTCAGTCATTTTTGCAGTAGTCTTTCCAAATCCATTCTGCAATGCAAACTGGTCCAATGCTGTCTGTGTCATTACTACACCTAAATCCTTGAGGGATTCAGTTTCACCGGTAAACACTGACTTAAGTTTCGTATATGCCTCATCCTGACTAATATTGTAAAAAGATGCAACATCACCTGATAATCCAGTAAGAGTTGTACTCATTTCAGTTGCTTCTTTTTCAGAAAATCCAAAAGCCCTTGACATTGAGCCAAATGTACCTGCATATCTTTTGGCCATTGTTTCTGATAGACCAAATTGAGATGCTGCATTCTTTGCGAACTTGTCAATTGTTCCACTCATTTTGGGAAAAGCCACATCAACCACGTTTTGAACTTCTGCAAGGTCAGAACCTAACTCCATGCACTGCTTTCCAAAATCAAAAGTTTTCTTTATGGCAAAAGCCGAAGCCAATGTTGCTCCAACCTTCTTTGCCATCTTTCCAATTCCTGACAACTGAGAATTGAATCCACTTTGGTTTAATTCCAAATCAAGAGCTACTGCTCCTACACTTTCTGCCATAATAAACCTCCTTTCCTACTGCCTTGATAATTCAGAAGTATTTAATCCTGCCATTTCCAAAAAGACTTTCTCGAACATTTCTGAAGCTTTTTCTACTTCCTTCTTATTACCTGGTCTCTTTGCCTTCTTAAGCCTGTACTCGTTTCTAATTCTCTGTTGGTCCTTAGTAAAATTCTTTAATACTTCACTGTCATCTTCTGCTCTTATTGAGACAATTCTGCCCAAAATGGTATTAGGTCCCAGTCCGATCAATAGACTTTTAAATTCGCTCCAACGCATATCTTTTATGTCACGTATTCTTAATCCATACTGCGTTGTAAATGAAGCTACTATTAAATCAAAATCATCTATCAAGTCATAATAAGGATCTACTCCCCCGAATTTTCGTCAGAATCATCATTTCCTGATGCAAGTTCAACTGCTGCCATTACAACTTTCTGATAGTCAGAAAAACTAAGTTTCATTTTTGAAAGCTTTTCCTTTGAATCCTCTGTGAAAATTATTTTGCAAAGTTCTTCAACATCCTTTGCGGTTGGTCTGTCAGAGACCAGTCCCATGACTTTCAACATGTTTTCTGCTGTTGCGTCAATTTCTAATTCTGTATCCTTTATTTTTAATCTTGGATTATCCTCAAACGCTAATTTATTTGTAATATCTATTATTTTTGACATTCTTGTTCCTCCTAAAAAAATAGAGCAAGTCAACAAATCCTGCTGACCTGCTCTTGTTCAATATGATTCTAAATTAAACTGCCGGTGTAACGGTCGGTTTTCCATTTGACATTACATCAAACTCTAATGGTGCCACATTTGTGCTGTCTCCCGCACCTAATGCTGTAACATTGTATACTGCATTTTCGAATAAAACTGTAGTACCATCCTTAAATGTCCACTGAAAAGCTCCTTCTGCATCTCTTCCATTCTTAAATGCTTTCCCGGCAACGTAATCATTACCAGTATCTCCAACATTTCTTTTTCCGGTTACTGAAATTGTTAATCCCTTGGCTGTCATTAATCTTCTAATCCAGCCCTCTGTATCCATTGGAGTCCATTCTTCAACCCCATTATCAAAAGACACAGAGTAAGATTCCATGTCTGCAATGCTTCCAAGGCTTGCCTTATCAGCTCCTACCTGAAACTGATTATCATATACCGGATATACTCCTGTTGCTTTTGCCATGTCTATTCTCCTTTCTCTACCTTGTAATAAAAATCTACTTCTATTACTCTTTCGTATATGTTGTTATCATCAGTACCAACATCTATTGGCTCTGACGATAATAGACTTACATAAACTATTTCAACATTGTTGATAAGTATGTTTCTTGCTTCTGCCATTTTTCTGTACAATTCAAAAGCCTTTCGCTCTGTATCATCAGCATCATTATTCCAATGAATCAGTAATGATACAGGTTTAACCTCATAGCTTTTTAAATCACCATAGCAGATTCTTGGCGGATTACTTGTTTTTCGCTGATAAACACCCAGTGACTTGTCCTGTTTATTGTCAAGCTTGCCAATGTAATAATGTTCCGCAACATTAAATGTTTTCAGCCAGTCCTTAATGTCCTTTAAATAAAGCACTATCATAATCCTCCATTTCTTTTATATAATTTCTTAAATGTGTCTCTTGCAAAGTTCTGTTTTTTGCCTCCTGCCAAATAATCCTCAAACCATTTACCTCCGGCATTTGGATTTTCTGCAGTACTAAAGTTGTATTCAGGATGATAATAAAGTCTTCTTGCGTAAGGAGTACTTGAAACAATCTGCACCCTTCCCTGATTACTTTCCTTGTAATCAACAAATGTTTGCGTGTTTTGCAATGTTCCCTTGTCAAAGGGCATTACCTGTGATTGCTTTAAATCACTTTGAACTGCATCAGCAGTCTGCTCTAGTGAAGTAACAGCCGCTGTACTTAGTTTTTTTATCACTCCCATGTTTAACTTTACTCTTGATTTTGCCTTTATCATTTAATTCAACTCCAATAATGTAAAATTAACTGTCCCATCAGGGTTTCTTGCTTTTGTTCCCTGATTAATACTTCTCTTAACTCCAAAGACCTTGACATACCCACTGCTTATGACTGACTGTTTAGGACATATGTCTCCGTCAAAATAGGCTTTTCCGTCCAATGTAACAATCTTCTGTTCTGCAGTTAATTTTGTGTATGCCTTATCCTGATAATTACACTTTAATTTCTTCTGACACACAATAATGGGAGAGCCTGTTTCTGACAAGCCCTCTCCATAAATAACCACTTCCATTTCAGTGGTACACATTCTGTCTGGAACTAACTTGGGATATTTCATTTAAACACCTGCCAATCCTGTACATAATCCTGTCTGACAAAGCAGAGCATACAAGTCTTTGCTTATTGCAACTCCGTTTTGAGTATAAACATTCCATGTATTTCCAATGCTCATTGACACACCATTAAGTGAATAACTTGAAAGAACTGATTGTATCAAGTCCTCATTCTCATATTCAAAGTCGGCAAGCCTACAGGTCACTTCCCTTATGATGTCCTTCTGAAAAGTTGTCAAATTATCAAATCCATATCTGTTAATCCTGCCAAATGTTAATGAATCAATGTGTCTGCTTGCCTGTTTAAGCTTACTTGCAACTTTTGTCTGTTCAATGCACCTTGAATCAGAAATTCCCAAGTAATCTCTTAATGTTGCATATGGGAAGTAAGCCATAGGCTCACCCCCTATTCAGCTTCAGCACTCTTGATTTTCTTGATAATTCCTTCTTTTGAAGTTGCGTTACCTAAATCAATGCTGTGCTCAGTTGCATATGCCTGCAATTCTTCAACTTCCATCACAGAAAATTTATCACCTTTAACTTTTTCAAGCTGAGCTTTTAACTCATCTCTTTCTGCAACTACCTTCTCATATTCGGAGTATGGAACTGTAGCCTTAGGTGAACGTTTTAAAAGTTTTCCTTCCTCGTCAAAAATGTCATATCCCATTGCAAGATATGATTCCATTTCCACTTTGGACACTGTATAAACCTTATTTGCTTTTTTGGCTGTCATAGTTCTTCTCCTTTCTAGGCTGTCTTTGCGTGAATGATGCAGCCATCTTTCATAAGCTCATCAATTGCAAATGTTCCGTTTAATTTTCTGTTCTGATAAACATAATTGTCAGCTGTTCTTGAATCTGTTCCCGGTTCAAATACTGTGATGTAGCTATATTTGTCTCTTGATACCTGACACTCCGGATCAATTAAGATATAGTCCATCTGAACAGCTGAACTATCTGCAACACATCCATTTGTAAAGTTATAAGCACTCTTAAATCTTGCCGATGGAACTTCCTTAATCATTCCAATGTCATCAATGGAATGAACTCTTCTGTCAATTCCCTTTGCTCCACTTACTTCAAGTGTTCTCTGAATGCCCTCAGCATTCTTAAGTAACTTATAATAAGCTGGTGTGCAATAAAGAATAACTCTTTCAAGTGGAACACCTGCTTCTGTCATTGCCTCAAGGTTATCATCAAAATCAGAAAGAACATTAGCTGTAGTTAAAGCTTCTGTTTTAACTTTTGCTCCTACTCTTTTAGCTTCTGTGTAAAGCTTACTGAATGTGTAACAATCAGCCTCAGGAATAGCCTGAGTTGTCTCAAATCTTTTCTGAATGTTTGCTATTGAAACCACCATGTTTGTTTCATCAACATCCATTGGATCTATAGCAAACTCAATGTCTCTGTCGTGGTCCAATGTTTTTGTTTCATATTCATTTGAATATGTACCTGCGTTAAAACCTAAGTTGCCTCTTGAATGATCCTTATAACCACTTACTGATAACTTAGGAATCTTTAAGTTTTTTCCATTCACAATCTGAATGTCTGAATTTGAATTATACAAATCCACAGAAACCTGTGACTGACCATATAATTCTCTTAAAATGTTGCTGAAAATATCAGCGTACTGTAATGCTGCCATGTATTACTACCTCCTATTTTTTCTTTATTCCAAAAATGCCTCTTAACAAGTCATTCTGGTTCTGATTGTTGTTATTGTTTGGAGCACCAATGGGTTTAAATCCCTGATTGTTTGTTTCTCCATTTCCTGCCGGCTTTAATGCCGGAACATCTTCTAATACCTTGTTGATTGCAGCTTTTACTTTTTCTGCATCAACTGTTCCATTCTCTCCTGCCACATCCTTAAAATCAGCCATCTTGATTACATATGGAATCGACTTTGAATCAATGCCAAGTTCAACTGCCTGTAATGTTGCAGAATTTTCAATTGTGAGCTGTAAATTTCTGCTCTGCTCCTGTGCAAGCTGTGTCTGCATTCCTGCTACGTCAGGTTTATTCTTTGCTCTCTGTTCCTTGTAACTGTTAATTGCCTGTGTTACTTCATTTTCAGACATTCCCTGCTGCTGAAAGAACGACCTTAAAGCCGACTGCTCAGCTCTTGCAGTTCTGCTATTAACAATTCCGTCAAGCTGTTCCTGAGTGTATGTTGCACCCTGATTATTGTTTCCAGTATTCTGGTTACTGTTACCATTTCCGGCATTATTATTCTGGTTGCCGTTACCCTCTCCGCCTTCTCCTGAACCTTCTGCAAAAAATTGAAGGTTCATGGGCATTTTTCCTGTTTCTCTTGATCTCAACATCATTACGTATATTCCTTTCCGTTTTAGCTCGTCAGCTTATTCCGAGAGTTTTAAGCCATCACGTTTTGGGCATATAAAAAGCACCTACTTACTTGTAGATGCCTTTGGTTCGTCTTTTTCAATTACTGCGCCAATTCTTAATAAATACTCCTTGCGCTCTTTTGTTTTTGCCCTAACCTCATCCCCTGCTTTTACCAAGGCAAGGTTGTTTTCCTTGTCATAAAAATTGATTTTTGCGATTAACATTTGTTACCTCCTTATTACTTTCTTATTTTGTTGCATAAAAATACCACCTAGCAAAAACTAGATGGTATCTATGCCATTGGCCATTCTTTCATTTTTTTCATTTCTTCTTCAGATTTTTTTATTGCTTCTTCAATTTCCTCTGGACTTCTGTCTGTTTTTACAATATAATCTCTTTCCTTAATTATGCCAGTATCTCTTTCCATTCAATAAGCCCCTCCTTTGAAAGTTCTTGTAATGCCTTTTCTTGCGCTTCTAATATAGGTAAATTATAATTTTTCCCCATATATTTGTCAACTTTATTATCTAAATATGTAGCTGGAAATGGTTTATTTCCTACCTTATATTTAAAAACTTTTAAATCATGTGTAATTACTAATCCAAAATCATATTTTCGATATCCAGCAACTACAAAATCACTACCAGTTGGCAATATATTTGTGGGATGATTGTGTATTCCTATTTTTGATGGCATTTGCCTTATCAATTCAATTTCTTCTTTATTTAATTCTACTCCTAAAATATTGTTACTATTCGTTTTAGAAAATAATTTTTTTCCTGCTTTCTTACTAATAATATAAAGATCTTCTCCATCAGTTCCATTTCTATGAGTTAGCATAGCTTTTGCATATTTTCTTAGAGAATTGTTTGTTGCTGAATCATTAGTTAATTGGTTAAATTTCTTTCCAAATTCTTTCTTCATTTTAATCAAATCAACATTATTATTTCCAACTCTTTTACTATTAAATTTCCCACTTTCTGCAACCTTTTCTATATTTATGCCATTTGAGAATTCTTTTATATTATTCCATTGATTTGTTCTAGTCGCATACTTTTTCTTATTTTCTTCATCTAAAGAATAATTAGATAACCTATCAAACTTATCTACATTCCTTTGTATCAATTTGTCCCTGCTTTCCTGTTTCTCTGCAATAATAGCCTGTTTCATTTCTTTCTTTGTTACCTTTTCAGGCTCTTTAGAAATTCCAGGATAATATGTACTATGACCATCATTGCAGTTAGGATGATATAAACCTCCTGCTATCGCCTGAGACATTAACGGATATGGACCGTCACTTGCTTTTCCACCACTCCAAACATCATCTATCAGTATCTTTCCAATCCATTTTGCACATTTTGAACAAGGTAAACCTCTCTTATGGACCACAACTGTGGAAATTCCCCACTCCTTACGTTTTTCACCTTCACCCTGCAAGTATGCTCTGGTATTAGCTGTTCTTAATGCCATTCCCGCATATGAGGCTATGTTAACTCTTGCACCATTCTTGTACTGAACACAGTTAATGCCACGACTTAGAAAATCCTTTGTAGCCATGTCCACTGCCTTTTCATATGTTCCTGCTCCGGTGTTGAAATACACCTGTGCATTGAATATTGATTTTCTGTACTGGTCATTTGCCATTCTTAGCATTGCAGTTTCAGCTCTATGCATAGAACCATTTATTTCACTTAATAGCGCATCCAGTTTTCTATCATTGACACGAAAAAAAGCACCCTCAATGGTGCTTCCTGCTTTATGTGTTAACTTTGCCCCTTTTTTAATGGCTTTTAGAATGTCTATTTCCTGATCTGTTGCTCCTGCTTTTCTGTGCTTTATGATTGATTCAGTGATTTTTCTGTTAATGTCAGAAAATCTTTTTGTAAACTTCTTTTGATTTTCCTGTTTGTACTTATTCAGAGCTTTTAACTGTTCAGCCTGCCACGATGTCCAATTATATCCTTCTTTTGTTTCCTCTGCCCTATGATTTGACAGATTTCTCATCATTGAATCAATCAACTCATTTTCAATGGCTCTAAAAGCTTCCTCAATGTCATAATCTTTTGGCATTTCTAATCAACTCCGTTGGCATATACTCTAAAGCCAGCTTTCTTAAACTGTCTTTTCAAATTTTTTACCTGTGTTATTGAACTGCATTTATCATTACGCATTTCAATCACTTTGTCCTTTTCCAAAGCATATATACCTCTAGGTACCTGCTCACTTGCCAGTCTAAGCAAATTCATTGCCTTATTCTTCGACATCTGGTAAACCTTTTTTCCCACTATCACCTTCATCTGTATTTTCTCCTTCCAAATTTAAAGCCGGTTCTTCCTCTTCTGCTATTCCCTG
>ERZ773210.1626-NODE-1626-length-21212-cov-3.294229_pt1 | contig 21212 bp, 22 predicted proteins | sample MGYA00580528_ERZ773210 | MGnify/ENA primary metagenome ERZ773210 (study PRJEB29015, sample SAMEA2737769) | human gut metagenome | biome: human gut; feature: human-associated habitat; material: faeces | place: China | collected 2012 ...
GATTCCCATTTGCCTGTTTGCGGGCTGCTCCTTCTGCCTGTTTTGCTCATCGCTTTAAATGCTAACAGCTTTCTTTTTCTTACATGCTTTTCAAAATTTTTCTCTAAGGCCCTCATAATAAATGTGCTAACACTTACTACTTCTTTGGAGGTTCTAAATGATTTCGTATCTACTTGCCATACTGGAAAGTGATGAAGACAAATTGCGGCTTATAGAGTTATATGAAGAACACCATGTTCGTGTTGAGCAGACAGCACTTCGTATCTTAAAAGATCCTCACGACGCCGAAGATGCTGTGCAGAATACCTTCTTGCAGGTGATCCGCCATTTTGATAAAATTTCTGAGATCCCCTGTAAGAAATTAGGCTTCTGGCTCATCTCTATAGCAAAGAATGAAGCACTTATGATTCTGAGACATAAGCGGAGGGAGATTCCTCAGGAAGACTGGGATACTTTTTCGGCAGATGTCAGCGATCCAACAAGCTATAACGAGCTTGTCCATCTGTTCTCTCAACTTCCCCCGACCTACCGTTCGGCGCTGGAAATGCGGCTGATCAACGGCTACTCCGGCAAGGAAATTGCACAGCATCTTGGGATCTCAGAGTCCGCGGTCAATACGCGCATTTCTCGTGGCCGCGCGCTGCTTCGTGAGATTGCAGTCAAGGAGGGATTTCACATATGACAGAGCAGGAACTTGACCTTTTCATGCGTAATGTGCTGTTGGATGCCATTGCACTGGACGAAGAAACGAATACAGAGACGATCCCGTACACGCCGTCGCTGCATCACCAGAAGCAAATCAAGGCAATGCTCAAGAACCCTCTGCGCTGGGCGCGTGATCGAGAGCGGCCTGTTTGGAAAAGAGCCTTAAAGCGGGTCGCTGTCATACTGCTGGTGATCTCGCTTGCATTCGGCAGTTTGATGGTCGTTAGTCCAACTGCTCGCGCGACATTTATCCGCTGGGTCACTGAGTGGTATGAGACACATGTAGTGTTTCGCTATGCTGGCGATGATGTTCAGGGCAAGATGCCACAGTATGAAATCGGAGAATTGCCGGACGGTTTTTCAGAGAATCCCCAAAAAGGCTTTTGTACTGCGGGTATGTCCGTCCATTATTATGAGGACAAAGACGGCGAAGCGATTGTGCTTAGATATATTTATATGCAGCAAGGTTCTATGAGCGGAGTTGACACAGAGAATTCAGATATTATTTCAGTTTCTGTAAATGGGTGCGATGGATACCTAATCATTCCAAGAGAAGCGGGGTGCAATAATACAATTACATGGTCTGACGCAGAGAGTAATCTGCATTTTACTATTGATGCACCTCTTGGACGAGAGGATATTTTACACATAGCAGAAAGTGTACATTTAGTCGAAACGACAAAATAGAAGTGTTTTCTAAAAACCTGTAAGGATATCCCCCCTTTCCGCATTTATTCAGCAGCAGTTAGTTCTGCTAAGAATGTGTGGAAGGGGGTGATTTTATGAGAAGATTTGTTGCTCTATTGCTCTGCGGGTTGCTGCTAACCACAGGGGCCGCAGCATATATGCAAGAAACAAGAAGCATCGGTGAAGATATGTCCTTAACATTTGATGGAACAACCGCCATTTGTGGGGCGACCTGCATTGGAAAAACTTCGACAGATTATATAAAAGCAACATTGACCCTTTATCAAGGCAACACCTATATTGATTCTTGGAGTGATGAAGGACGATATGTAATCGGTGTGTCTGGACAACACGGCGTAACCCGAGGGAAGAGCTATACGCTGAAGCTGAACTATACCATCAATGGCATTGCACAGCCTGAGCAAAGCGTAACAAAAAAGTGCCAATAGCAACAGTAACATACTTAAAAGCTCAGGAACAACCACAAACCTTCGTTTCAAGTTAAGGCAATCATCCGTACAATTACATTAGATACTAGATAAGGAGTAAGCTATGAAAAAAACAGCCCGCACTATAATCTCGGCAGTCCTGGCGTTGTCTCTTTCTGTTGTCTCATGTTTTGCCCTTCCTATTCTTACAGCAAATGAGGTCGATTTTACTGCAACAATTGCTTCGTCAAACACAGTTAATGTTTGTGCTAATTTTTCCTATTCTAATGCTCAGATTAACGAAATAAATAATGGGCATTCTGGATTAGGCGTCTATACTCTCGATTTCTGTGCCGAACCGGTAAGTGGTGTACCAGCGAAAATGGGATACTCTGGTGACTATTATACGAACTTCCCGAATCCATATCCCGATGCAGATGATGACGATGGGAACGGGTATAATGAGGAGTTTGAGATTGCAATTCAGGGCCGACTTACAATGGGAAAGGCGTATGTATTACGGGCTGAATATGTAAAGGCTCCTAGTGTTACTTCGGGGGCCATTAACTTGAATGAGCAGTATTCTGTTGCCGTGACAGTTGGTGGAGATAAATTCAATACAGTTCCAGGTACATCCAATGCTATTGCGACTGCATGGCTCACTAGTGGAAGGAGCCGTAGCGCTGTCGAGCCAAATGTACTGAACTCGCAAAAAGAAATTCCTACTGAGTGCCTATTAAAGGAGCAGGCCACATCGATTGAAGAGCTTGACGCTGTTATCCTGCGCAACGAACAGGACTATCAAAATATGCTGGCAACGAATTCCCGCCCGCAGCAGATCACAAGCGTTGTTACATTTGATGGCCCAATCACAATGGACAACCTGAAGAGTCTCTTAAATGAATCTGGAGCAACTCTGCTCAATTATCAGGCAAAGTTTATCAACGCCGCAGGAGACTGGTGCACATACGGAAGTAACACTTTAGATGAGAAGCTTTTAGTCGATAAGGCGAATACTGCGGCAATTGGAGCTGGCGTTCCGCACACGTCGTATGAAGGAATTGTATGCGCTGAATTAGAGTTCCAGACTGATACTCCCGCATATGATGTCCTTAATAAATCCGACCTTGTCTATTTCGTGGATACGAGTCGAGCTTTGGTCGCCGATAACAATCAGAATTATATCCTGCCCAGTTATGCTTGGGAGCTTGCCAGCCTTAGGGAGAACTAATATGCTTTGTACGCACAATCCCGTAATGGGCGTTCCAATTTGCGTTTTCCTGTTTGCTATAGCCATTGTTGCTACCATTTGGAAGGCGATTTCCTTAATGATCACACGCCAGCGAAATTTGGGACTACCTTCATATGCAAAACCGTTTTCTTGCTTTTTGTTAGGCGTGGTTAATATCGTATTCTCCTTTTACTTCCTTTTGCGCTGTGTAACTCATAATTGGAACTGGGGCTATGAAATGAGCTTGGAACATGAACTGAGATCTTCGGATTTCGGATTCGCGGGCCTTTTATGGTTTGTCTCTATGCTCCTAATACTTACCGCAATCAGAATGGTAGCGCGATCGAAAAGTTGACTTGCTATTATGTCAGGAGGTGTATTTTACATTTTTGAGATTTACGGTAACTCCTTTTTGGAACCAGGAAGTGAATCTGTATTTGTTCCCGCATTCTTCCTTGCAATTGCTATTTTTATCTTTATATTCAATTTTTTTATTTTTTCCATAATCGAGTCCTCACCTTGTATCATTATATGTTATTTTTTGTCGAGATTCAACCAAAGAAAAAAGGCAAACAAGTTGCCTTAGTAATTATTAACAAATGGTGTTAAGCAAATAGGTTCATTGACCATACAGCTATATTCTGTTTCATAAACTTGTCCACCTTTTTCTTTACCAAAACGATATGATTCAACGATACCGCCTTTTTGACAAGCCACAACGATCCATTCATTTCCTTCTTCGTTATAAACAAGCATATCTACTGGATCATAAGAAGTATCTTCAAAATCAATATAGGTAAGTGTTCCATCTTCATTAACTTCAAAAAGTACAAGTGAATCATGTCCTTTATTAATAGCATATAAATGACTATCATCACTATTGAGTTTAATATCACTTAAAGAACTTACTAATTCAGGATCATCTTCTTTAGGATAACTATCAATTGTTTGAATCAACTCAAAGTTTAGATGATCGTATTTATAAACACAGATTGTACTATTAAGTTCATTCATAACATAAGCACGGTTTCCTTTTTGATTAAAAATCATTTTTTTAGGACCACATCCTGGTTCTAATTGTAATGTATGAACATTGTCCAATGTTAAAGTTCCATCTTCGCTAACATCAAAGAAACATACTTGATCCAACCCTAAACATACGACATAAAGTTTATTTTCATCAGGTAAGAAACCTACATAAGTTGGATAAGGTTGTGCTTGTTTGATAGGATCTTTCCCACTTCCATTTAATTTAAAGTGCGACATACATTTTAAAAGTTTCTTTTTTTCAATAGAAATTACTGAAATTTCATTATTAAAATAATCAACACAGAAAACTTTATTTGCTGTTTCTACATCCCCATTAGCACAAGCATGAATATACGTTTTACCTTTATCTGTCACACGTGAAGCAAGCGCTAAAGTTTCAGCTGTTGCTGCATAAGAACAAATTCCTCCATCATCAACAGAACCTGTTCTATTTCTATAAGTAACACATGAAAAACGACCATAATTAAAGGCATACCATGGATCTGTTGGTGTTACAAAGTATTTTTTAAAAATCAGCTCTCCATTTTCTACGTCAATTTGGAATGTATAAATTCCTCTTGTTTGTTTATTTCCTAAAGAATTTGCGAAAAAACCTTTCGTAATTCTTCTTTTTCCTCCAAATAAATTAAATGCCATTTTTTTCACCTCATTGATTATTTTAATATTTGACTATGAACTTTTGATATCCTTTAAAAGGAAAAAGCTAATTTTCATTAGCTTTTATGAATTACAATCTTCATCTTCTCCTTCACAGTATTCTGTTTCATCTTCTTCTGAAACAAAAGATTGGAACACTTCTTCAACAAGTTCCCACTCTTCAGGAGTTTCAATTGGGAATAATCCACCTTCTTCATCATAGATAGCAGCTTGTGCTTCAGGCTCATCTTTTTCAGGATCAAAGTAAACAACATATTTATGTCCATTTTCTTCATTTTCAAATGTAAATAAAATTTCGTATTCTACTTCATTTCCCAATTCATCTGTTACAACAATTGTATTATTATCCATATTCTATCCTCTATCTAAGTATCCTTGTAAAATAGCAACTGCGGCCATTTTATCAATCACTTGTTTTCTCTTCTTTCTTGATACATCCGCAAAAAGAAGTTGATTTTCAGCAACGACCGTTGTTAATCTTTCATCTATTAAGATCACATTGATTCCTTCAATCATTTCTTCTAATTGTTTTTTAAATTCAATTGAAATTTGTCCTCTTTCACCAATATCACCATTCATATGTTTTGGTAAACCTAAAACAATTGTTTCAATATCATTTTCTTCTACGATTTCTTTAACATGTTTTGCACATGTTAAATAATCGTCAGGCTTAAAACGAAACGTTTCTACACCATGTGCAATCATTCCAAGAATGTCAGACATGGCAATACCACAAGTTCTAGACCCTAAATCAAGACCTAATACTTTTTTCATTATTCTTTCTCCAAATAAGATTTTACTAATTCTTCGATAATTTCATCTCTTTCAATTTGTTGAATAATATTTCTTGCATTTTTATGAGACGAAATGTATGCAGGATCATTAGATATGAGATAACCTGCAATTTGATGAACAGCATTGTATCCTCTTTCATTTAAAGCATCAATGACTGTCTTGAGATTACTACGTATCATTTCTCTACGCATATCTTCTGAACTAAATACTCTTGTTTTTGTTAAATCTTCCATCTAACTCACCCTCTTTTCTATGCTATATATTATACCGTATACTGTATTAAATTACAAAATATTTTTTAAAGCACCTTTGATTTTTGAAATATTATCATTGATGGCACATCCACCTTGAGCAAAGTCAGGTTTTCCACCACCACGGCCATCAACAACTTCATTGATTGCTTTAATGATATTTCCTGCTTTGTATTGATTCACTAAGTCTTTTGAAACAGATACAAAGTATGAACATTTTTCTTCATATTTTGAAACTAAAACAACGATACCACTTTCTAATTGATCTCTAAAATCAAATGTTAATTGTTTTGCTTTTGCATTTTCTAATTGTTCTTCAACATAAAGAACTTTAACCCCGTTAATTTCTTCAATATCATTTGCTTTTGAAGCAGCTTGGATTGCATTCAATTTAGCTGATAATTGTTCTACTTCTGCTTTTGCTTCTTTTAAATCTTCTTTTAATGATTCAACTTTACTTACAACATCTTTTCTATTTTTAAGATTTAATGTAGATGCAATTGTATCTACTGTTTCTTTTTCATGAACCATTGCATTATAAGCAGCTAATCCACTTTGAGCCACAATACGTCTGATTCCACTACCTATAGATTCTTCACTAACGATTTTAAATAACCCAATTTCAGAACTGTTTGAAACATGACAACCACCACATAATTCAACAGAGTAATCTCCAATATTGACAACACGAACAAAATCTCCGTATTTTTCATCAAATAAAGCCATTGCTCCTGAAGCTAAAGCTTCTTCTTTTGACATATTTTTAATGACAACAGGACATCCTTCAAAAACAATTTGATTTACTTTTTCTTCAATTTCTTTTAATAACTCAGCAGAAATTTTTTCAAAATGAGTAAAGTCAAATCTTAAAAGTTTATCATCTACATAAGAACCCGCTTGACTAATATGATCTCCTAAAGTTTCTTGTAATGCTTTTTGTAAGATATGTGTTGCACTATGGTTTGCTGTAATTTGACGACGTTTTTGTTGATCGATTGACAATGTAAAAATATCACCTAAATGAATAGCTCCTTCTTTTACTTCCACAAAATGCATATGTTGTTTATTTGGTGCATTTAAAGTATTAACAACATTAGCATGTGTTGTTTCGTTATCTATTGATCCAGTATCACCACATTGTCCACCCATTTCTCCGTAGAATGGAGTTGTATCAAAGATAACTTCTCCTTTATCTGTGATTTCATCTGTTTTAACACCATCTTTGAATAATCCAATGATTTTTCCTTGAATTGGTGTAGGATCATAAACAAATGTTGAAGGTTCAACAAAAGCCATTAAATCAGGTTTTTGACTTGCCATTGATTCATTGCTATCACGTGAAGCACGAGATCTTTCTTGTTGAACTTTTAATTCTTCTTTAAATTCTTCTTCGTTAACTGTTAAGTTTGATTCTTCAGCAATTTCTAATGTTAATTCAAATGGGAAACCATATGTATCATAAAGTTTAAAAGCATCTTTTCCATTAATTTCTCCATTTTCATTTTTATCAATTAATGATTTTAATAATTTTTCACCATTTAATAATGTTTTATGGAAAGCTTCTTCTTCTTTTTTAACCATTGTTGAAATAAAATCTTGTTTTTCTGGTAAATAATCATAAAAGTCTTTCATCATATCACAAACTAATGGTACTAAATCATACATAAATGCTTTTTCAATACCAATTTGTTTACCATAACGAACAGCACGTCTTAAAATACGTCTTAAAACATACCCTCTACCAGCATTATCAAACATTGCCCCATCAGCTAAAGCAAAAGTAACAGTACGAATATGATCAGCAATAACACGATAAGCCATTTTGTTTTCTTCATAAGAAACATTGGCTAATTTTTCAGTTGCATGAATGATTGGTAAGAATAAATCTGTATCAAAGTTTGTTTCTCCACCTTGAATAATACTTACTAATCTTTCAAGTCCCATACCAGTATCAATATTCTTTTGTGGAAGTTCTTTATATTCTTTACGATCAATGGCTGGATTACAATCATATTGAGAGAAAACAACATTCCATACTTCAATATAACGATCATTTTCCATTTCTTCAAAGAATAATTTTTCTCCTAAACCTTCTGGATCGTATTTTTCACCACGATCATAGAAGATTTCTGAATCAGGTCCCCCTGGACCTTCTCCAATTTCCCAGAAGTTTTCATAAGTTTTTAAAATATGACTTGGATCTACATGGCATACTTCTGTCCAAATACGATAAGCATCTTCATCATCTGTATAAACAGTAACATAAAGTTTTTCTTTATCAAAGCCAATCCATTCTGGGCTTGTTAAAAATTCCCATGCAAATGGAATTGCTTCTTCTTTGAAATAATCTCCAATAGAGAAATTTCCTAACATTTCAAAGAAAGTATGATGTCTTGCTGTTTTACCAACATTTTCAATATCGTTTGTACGAATTGATTTTTGAGCATTAGCAATACGATTACATGCTGGTTTTTCACTACCATCAAAATATTTTTTTAGTGCAGCAACTCCGGCATTGATCCATAATAGTGTTGGATCGTTATGTGGAATAAGTGATGCACCTGGTTCAATCATATGTCCTTTTGATTTGAAATAATCCAAGAACATTTGTCTAACTTGATTTCCTGTTAATTGTTTCATTTCTTTTCTCCTTTTTTGACAATATAAAAAGTCGTCCTCATCTAGGAACGACTTTATCGCGGTACCATCCTAGTTCATGTATAATACATGCCCTTAATTAAACTTTAACGCAGTTCTACGGTAATCATTAATTACTCTCCAAAGTAGCTTTCCTATATATCCTATAAACATTTTCACCTACCATGTTCTCTCTAAAATATTCTATATAGTACTGATCTTTTTCAACGATTTATTTGCATTATACACGAATTAGAAAAACATTTCAATATCTTACATTTTTTCTTTAATTGTTTCCATGACATGACAACCACATTCTGTTTCACTAAATAGAAGTGCTAATGATGTAAGGGTCAATGCCATAATAATATTATTACGTTTCATTTTATCACCTCTATTGTAGTATGGCTTTTCTTTTTTTAAACATACCTTTTAAAAAGGCACATCCTCAAAAGGTAAATCTTCTTGATAGCCTGATTCATCTACAGTTTCATCTAGAGATGATTCTTCTTCCTCTAAAAAATCATAAAGATTTAAGGATTGTTCTTGATCGATTTTTGAAGTCAATGTTGTTTTTCTTTTAGCATCTTTTACATTTTGAATTCCATATAGAAAAGCTTTAGGACTTCCTAAAATAAATAAAGATTGTTTTGCCCTTGTAAGTCCTGTATAAATTAAATTTCTTTTAAGCATAATATAATAGTCATCTAAAACAGGCATAATCACAATTTTAAACTCATTTCCTTGTGCTTTATGAATAGACATACAATATGCTAAGGTAAAAGTTAAAAAATCTTTTGATGTATATTCTACAAAATTACCATCAAAATCAACAATAAGCGTATCTTCTAAATACTCAAAACCATCTTTACGCCCTATTTCTACAAGTACACCAATATCCCCATTATAAACATCGTCATCAGGTCTATTTTTTGTTTGTAAAATTTTATCACCAACACGATAAACAGTTTGCCCTATACGATATTCATCTTGATCTTCTTTAGGATTAAAGACTTCTTGTAAAGCAAGATTTAAAGCATCGATTCCCGCTACTCCTTTATAAATAGGGGCAAGCACTTGAATATCATTTTGATCATAGCCACTTTCAATAGCTTTCTTTACAATCATGACCACATTTTTAACGACTTCAAAATTTGTACTGTTAAAAAAGTTGATATCCTTATATTGGTCAAAAAGAGATAAATCATGCACTTCTTGACGAATCAATTGATGTGCTAGCTGAACAATTCCTGAATCTTTTGTTTGGCGATAGATTTCATCAAGTTCAATCGCTTTTAAATGACTTTCTATAAAATCTTTTAATACATTACCTGGAGCTACCGATGGTAATTGATGATAATCCCCTATAAAAAGTACTTTATGGACTTTTCGACACGCTTCAAATAATTTTGATAAAAGCAAACTATCAACCATTGAAAACTCATCAATAATCAACACTTCACTACTTAATGGATTATTTTTATTCATCGCAAATGTATTTTTATGAAGATCCCATTTTAATTCTCGATGAATTGTACAAGCTTCTAATCCTGTAAGTTCACTCAATCTTTTTGCTGCTCTTCCCGTTGGGGCTACTAATGAAATACTTTCATTTGGATAAAGCGAGCGATACATACGAATAAGAGCTTTAACTGTCGTTGTTTTCCCTGTTCCTGGTCCACCTGTTAAAATCATCATGGGATATTTCAAAAAGTAATCAATAGCTTCTTTTTGTTTTTTGGAATATTCTATGCCAAATTTATCTTGAAAATTTGTAAGAAGTCTTCCTACTTCTTTTTCATCATAATGTTCTTCAGGATAGCTGTTAATTTTCTTTAAAAAACTAGAAATAATTTCTTCACTGTCATAAAGTTCTTTATCATAATATAATTCACCTTCTTGAATCACAAATCCTTCATCAACCAATATTTCTAAATACTCATTAAAAACACTTTCGTCAATATATCCAATATTTTTATGGTATGCTTTTTTTATTTCATCATAAAGCATATACGTACTTCCCGAATCAAAGCATCCCCTTTTAACACTATATAAAACTGCAGCTTTTAAACGTTCTGGGCTTTCTTTAGAACCGCCCAATTTTAATGCAAGTTCATCCGCTGTTTTAAAGCCAATTCCATCAATATCTTCTATTAATTGATAAGGATGATTTTGTAGAACTTCTAATGTTTTTTCTTTATATGTTTCTTGAATAATACCTATATATCTCATAGATATACCATGTCCCATAAAAAACTGAATCACTTCTTGGTCATAATCATTAGCCGTTAAAACTTCATAGATATAATCTCTTTTAACAGCTGTCATTCCTTTAACATTATCTAAATGATGTTTATCTTCTTTAATTAAAGTAAGAGTATCTTTACCCAAAGCATCAACAATATATTTTGCTTGGGTTGGTCCTATTCCTTTAAACAAAGGACTTGAAAGATATTTAATCATTTCATCTTCATCCGTACTTAAAACAACTTCATAGTGATCAAGTTTCAATTGTTGTCCATATTTAGGATGAATTTCATAATTACCATAAAAAAGATATTTATCATACTCATTAAAATTTGACATATAGCCATTCATCGTAATCAGTTTTTGTTCCCCTTCAACTTCTAATAAAGCCACGATATAATGAGAAGATTCGCTATAATAGCGAATCTTTCGAATAAATCCTGTATATTTAATCATTACAAATATTCAATCTCTTTTCCGTCTTTATAGACTTTTTCAATTGTTCCGCCACCTAAACAAACATCATCTTTGTAGAAAACAGCAGCTTGTCCAGGAGTGACTGATTTAACAGGTTGATCAAATTCTAATTTAACAGTTGTTTCATCAATGAACGTAAGTGTCACTGGATTATCTTTTTGACGATATCTAAATTTTGTACAACATTTAAATCCTTCTTCTGGTTTAATACTTGGAATCCAGTTAACATCTGTAATAAGTGCTCCTGTTGACATTAACCAATCATTTTGATCTCCTTGACAAATATATAAGATATTTTGATCATAATCTTTTCCTACAACAAACCAAGCATCACCAGAACCACCGATACCTAAACCTTTTCTTTGTCCAATTGTATAGTACATGATACCAATATGATCACCAATCACTTTACCTGTTTGAATATCGACCATCTTTCCTGATTTAGCAGGAATATAGTTTTGTAAGAATTGTTTAAAATCTCTTTCTCCAATAAAGCAAATACCTGTACTATCTTTTTTATGAGCAACTGGTAGATTTAAATCTTCCGCAATTTTTCTAACTTCTTGTTTTGTAATATTTCCTAAAGGAAATAAAGAAGCTTGTAATTGTTTTTGATTGAGTTGACATAAAAAATAAGTTTGATCTTTATTTTGATCAATCCCTTTAAGCATTACAGAATCTTTTCCTTTATGGTGTTCTACTCGCGCATAATGACCTGTTGCGATATAATCTGCATTCAATTCTTCAGCATATTCTAAGAATGCTTTAAATTTTATATGCTTATTACATAAAATATCAGGGTTTGGTGTTCTTCCTTTTGTATATTCATCAATAAAATAGGTAAAAACTTTATCCCAATATTCTTTAATAAAATCAACTCTTCTAATTTCTATACCTAGATGTTTAGCAACTGCTTTTGCATCGTTATAATCTTGTTCTTGAGGACAAATATCGTTATCATTTGTGGGATTACCTAAAATATCATTATTTAATTGGCTATCCCAGTTTCTCATAAATACACCAATAACTTCATATCCTTGTTCTTTTAATAAATAAGCAGCAACAGCAGAATCAACACCTCCACTTAATCCTAAAACGACTCTTTTTTTCATAACCGTCCTCCTTCTCGTGTATTATATCAAAAACAAAATTAAAGTAAAACATTAAGACACAATAATAGCCCCTAATGGGGCTATTTCGAATATTTAAATTGTTATGGGGTCGACCTATCACTATAAAATATAGTGGAGTCACCTTTTCTAATTAATCTAATTGAGACATTGGTAACATAGCAGCACCGATTGCACCACAGTCATCAATTTCTTTAAATAATAGAGGAATATGATTTCTCATACCTACGTGAATTTTACTGTTGAATCTTTTTTCAAGTTCATCCCAGAAATAGGCTTTTGATTTAAATACCCCTCCTCCTAAAACAAAACAATGTGGATCAACTGTATGTGCAACATTTGCGAGTAAAGTTGAGAAACCATCAATAAATTCTTCAACAATTTTTTGACAAGCTTCGTCACCTTCAGCAGCTAATTTGAAAACATCACCTGCATGTTTTACTAAATCACCTTTTGCTTCTTTACCTTTTCTTGTAAGAGCCGTACCAGAAATTTCTCCTTCAACAGCTCCAGGGTTTAAAGCACCTTGTTTATACCCACCTGGTACAAGAATCATGTTTCCAATTTCACCAGCATGTCCTCTACCACCAGATACTAATTTTTTATCAACAACAAAAGCTCCACCAACTCCTGTTGAACAAGTAATAAAGTAATTTGTTCTATAATCTTTTCCAGCTCCTAAAACAGCTTCAGCTAAACCAGCCACGTTTGCATCATTATCAATAAAAGTTGGTAATCCAAATTTTTCTTTTAATTTATGACAAATTGGATAGTTTTCAAATCCTGGTAAGTTACTTGCCATAATCATAATTCCAAGTTCTGTATCTACTGGTCCTGGAGCACCAATTCCAATACCTTCAACGCCTTGTAAACCACCACATACAGATGTATCCAATGATTCAATTTGTTTTATTATTTTATCACATACATAATCTGGACCATTTTCACATTCAGTAGGTCCTTTAACTTCACTATAAGATTCACCATGTTCATCCACTAATAATGTTCTTACGTTTGTACCACCTAAATCGATACCGATATAATATTTCATTCTCTTTCCTCCTAAAAATATAAATAAATTATACTATAAAATATATATTTAGAGAACGCTTTCAAATAAACTTTTTTCAATTTTTTTAAATTGTGCTGGTTTTGGACAAATAATTTCTTTCCCTTTTAAATAACTTAAAGAACCAAAAGGATCCACAAACTTTATTTTATAAGCATGAAGTAATTGATTATTTAAACCATATTTTTGTTTCATTTGTTTATTCAAAGTAAAATCACCATACTTACGATCTCCAATAACTGGATGTTGAATACTAGAAAGATGTATTCTTATTTGATGCATTCTTCCTGTAATGATTTTAACTTCTACCAAGGAAAAATCATTTGTATAATTTAACGGATGAACAATTGTTTTCATCATTAAAGCATCTTTATCATCTTTTTTGACAAAACGTACACGATCTTCATTTTCAATCTTTTTAACATAACCTACCAATTCTTGCTTTTTAATAAGCTTTCCTTTACAAATCGTCATATAAGACTTTTCAATATGATGTCTTTTTTTCATCATTTCATTAAGATCTTGTAAAGCCACTAATGTTTTACCAAAAATTACGATGCCACTGGTATTTCGATCTAAACGATGAACCGGTCCAGGAATAAACGTACTTTCACGACTTATATCCAATTCTCCTTTTTCTTTTAAATAACTTAACACTTGATGAGAAAGCGTATTAACATTTTCATTGGCATCCCCATGAACTAATAAACCAACAGGCTTATCAACAATTAAAATATTTTTATCTTCATATAAAACTTTGAATTCTCTTTTCAATTGATAGATATCTTTTTCTTTTGTTAGTTCATTAAACTTATCTTCATAAAGGAACATTTCTAAAACATCCCCTTTTTGTAAGATATATTTTTCATTGACCCGTGTGCCATTGATCTTAATATCTTTTTTTCTAAACATTTTATAAATAAAATTACTCGACGCATTACACAAAAGCTTTTTTAAATATTTATCTATTCTTTGATTTGCATCATTTTCCTTAATCATTATTTTTTTCATTTTCTTCACCAACAGCATTATAACACATCTTTCTAAAAGAATAATTTAATTTTTATGAAACCCTTTACATTTTAGATATACATGTTATAATATATTTGTTAAGTGAAACAGATTCACTCTAACATACCCCCTATTATCATCCTTACGTAAATAATAGAAGAAAAAGTATGCACCCCCGCATACTTTTTTATTTTATTCATTTCAAAATAACGTATAATAAAATAAGAAAAGAGGTTAAAAAAATGGAAAAGAAAGTAGAAAGTCAAGTTATTTATAATGGGAAAATTATTACTGTTTATAAAGATAAAGTAGAATGCCCAAATAAAAAAATTGCGACACGAGAAATCGTAAGACATCATGGTGGCGTTGGTATTCTTGTTGTTGTTGATGATTGCATCGTACTCGTTAAACAATTTAGATATGCTTATAACAAAGATACTTTAGAAATTCCTGCAGGAAAATTAGAAAAAGGCGAAGAAGTATCGCTTGCAGGAAAAAGAGAACTCGAAGAAGAAACAGGGTATAGTTGTAAAGATATGAGACTTATTAATGAAATTTACCCAACAACAGGTTATTGCGATGAAATTATTCATTTATACCAAGCTATTGATCCTTTTAAAGTAGAAAATCCTCTAGAAGGTGACGAAGATGAATTCATTGATCTTATTTATATGCCTATCGATGAAGCATATAAAAAAGTCATAAATAATGAAATTCATGACTCTAAAACAATTATCGCAATTATGAAAGCTTATACAGATAAATATATAAAATAAAAAACTGCTTATGCAGTTTTATTTTTTTACTGGCGGTCTGGACGGGACTCGAACCCGCGACCTCCGCCGTGACAGGGCGGCATTCTAACCAGCTGAACTACCAGACCAATAACAATAAAAATGGCGGAGACAGAGGGATTTGAACCCTCGCGCCAGTTTCCCGACCTACACCCTTAGCAGGGGCGCCTCTTCAGCCTCTTGAGTATGTCTCCATCACATCAGTGCCAGTTAATAATACCATCTAATTATCAATTTGTAAATAGTTTTTTTAAAAATGTTTCAAATTTTCATTTGAAACATTTAGTCTTTATTTTTTATAAGATTGATTATTCCTTTAATCATAGAAATAATGATAAAAATTAAAATAATTGAAAATAAACAAAGCACCGCCATCGGTGAAAGTAAAGAATTTTGATAAACAAATACTTTATATGTAGGTACGATTTTAAATAACATATGCAATGAATTAAAAACAAAGCCAAATAATACTTCTAGAATTTTTAAGTAGCCTTTTTCAAGAGTTATAGCCATTGAATTTAAAGATGGTATAGAAATGATAAACTCTTGTAAAATAATACGAAAAATCAAAAAAGCAAAAACAAGAATAATTGATATCAACAAATTATAGACTCCATCCATAAAAGTATCCATTTTACTTTTGTCTTTTTCTTTTACCTCTTCTACCTTTTCTTCTGTTTCAACATTTTCTTCAGCTTCTGCATTGCCATTAATAATATCCATTAATTCATTAATTCTTTTAGGATCAATTGAAGTTGTATTCTTTAAAACAGATTGTTCTTGAAATAAATCTTTTTTTTCATCTAGAAAAGGTACCTCTGCTTCCTCTTTTACCATTTCTTCTTGATTATTTTCTTCTTCAAACATTTCAATATTTTGTTTTCCTTTTAAAGTACTATCTTCATCATCGAAAGAAAAATGTTTTTTCTCATTTTTTTCAAGTTCTTCTATTAAAAATTGTTTTAATAAAATTTCATTAAAATAATCATAAGTTTTATTAACAAGTCCAATTAATTGTTCATCATCTTTGTATTTCTCTAAAAGTTTGTCTCTTGTTTGTGTTAAAGTATCTAAATCCATATTCGCATTCATTCCTAAGATTGGAGAAAACATCTCTACAGAATCATACTTAGAAAACAGAAACATATTCATGATTTCTAAAGGATTTTTCGTTACTTTATAAACACTTGCTTTTATTTTTTCTGTTGCCGGTGAAAGATCTGGCATATAAATTACATTAGCAAGAAGTTTATTTGCTGCTTCAACCATTGATTCAAAATTAGCAACAATCATTGTGTGACTTGGCTCAATATCCATTTGTTGACAGGTTACCTCCAACATTTGGCAATGAGGAAGTGGCTTTAAATGGCTATCTCCCCCAATTAAAAAATCTATCTTTTCATACAATCCTGTAAGTTGTAGATATTGAATTGCTCTTTTTGTTTTATGTGTCGTATACACAGCTATTTTCATATTCTTTTGTTTACAATATTGAATAAGTTCATCAACTCCTTCTCTTTTAATAGAAGGTTTTAATTTAATATATTCAAAAAGATCCTTTTCAACCGCTTTATTAAACTCTTTTGCAGGAATAATATTCTCTAATAATGAATGGTCATACATCGTATTCATATTACCAAGCATTTTAGAAAATTCTTCACGGGATGCATTTTTATGATATGTTTCACATGTACTTCGATAGTAGTTATATCTAAGTCTATTAATATCTAACAAACCACCATCCAAAGTAAAAACAATTAATTGTATATTTTCACATGTTTGACTATAAAACATAAAGATCACCCCTCCTTTTCACATTATAGCATACATTTTTTTAAATAACCGCAAAATATGTCGTCAAAAACAAGAATCCTGTAATTTATTTTTAAGACCTCATTTTTAAAGCAAAGAATAAATATTACTAAAATAAAAAAACTTCTACTACATATAGAAGTTTCGTAAGTTATTCATTTGTAAATGTTAACACATCATTTGGAGTACATTCTAGAATTATACAGAGTTTTTCGATTGTGAGTGCAGTAATATTTTCATTGTGTTTAAGTCTATTTAATGTTTTATTATCAACACCCTTTTTCAAAAGGGTATATTGTGATACTTTCTTTTCTTCCATTGTTTTCCATAGTGGTGAGTAATCTATCATTTATATGCACTCCTTTTAGAAATATTATATAAACAAAGTATCTCTAAATATATTGTGAACATATACACAACGATTTATAATAGAAATGGAATTATTGTAATTGATAATTAAAATGGTAAAAAAATATTGATTTTATACTTTTATTGTATTAAAATAACTTTGTTATCTCTCCGTAGCTCAGTTGGTAGAGCATCTGACTCTTAATCAGAGGGTCCACGGTTCGAGACCGTGCGGGGAGACCAATTTATAAAATAGTCTAAACAGTATAATTCATGTTTAGACTTTTTTATTTAAATTCAATAATTCTTTTACAAAGCAATAGCTATGCGACATATTTCGCATAGCTATTTAATATTCACCACGTGTATGAAATTCTTTTTTATTTCCTACCACTTTATGTCTTTCTTTTAATTTATTCTCAATATCTTCAAGTTTAACACCACGATCATTCATTAAAACAAAGGTATGGAATAATAAATCAGAAATTTCACCAACTAATTCATCTTTATCATCATTTTTAGCTGCAATGATTGTTTCACTCGCTTCTTCTCCAACCTTTTTACAAATCTTATCAACACCTTCATTTAATAAATAATTTGTATAAGATTTTTCAACCGGATGAATTTTACGATCTTCAATTATTTTTTCAAGTTCACTAAAGATATTTCTCGTATCATAAGGTTTTACTTCATTAAAAAAACATGAATAAGCGCCTGTGTGACAAGCAACCCCTGTTTGTTTTACATAAATTAAAAGTGTATCTAAATCACAATCTAAATAGATTCCTTTGATATCTTGAAAATGCCCTGATTCTTCCCCTTTATGCCATAATTTTTTTCGACTTCTTGAATAGAATACAGTTTGATTGATTTCTAGCATTTTATCATAAGCTTCTTCATTGACATAAGCTAACATCAACACTTCTTTTGTTTGATAATCTTGTACAATTGCTGGAATTAATTCCATTTTTTTAAAATTCGGTCTCATTATATTGCTCTCCTTACGTTAATACCGTGTTTTCTGCATTCGTTTCTTACTTCTTCTACTGTTGCTTCATTAAAATGGAATAAAGAAGCAACTAAAGCTGCATCAACATCTGTTTTTTCAAATACTTCAATAATATCTTGAATACTTCCACAACCTCCTGAAGCAATAACAGGAATATCTACCGCATTGCATACCGCATTTAACATATCTAGATCATACCCTGCTTTTGTTCCATCGGCATCCATTGAAGTTAATAACACTTCTCCAGCCCCTAGGTTTTCGCATCTTGTTACCCACTCAATTAAATCAAGTCCTGTATTTTCACGCCCACCTTTGACATAAACATCCCAACCTGATTGGTCATCTCTTTTTTTTGCATCAATCGCAATAACAACACATTGCACACCAAATTCATCAGCAGCTTCTTTGATTAATTGCGGATTTTTAATAGCTGCCGAATTGACAGAAACTTTATCTGCCCCAGAAGCTAAAATCATTCTAAAATCATCTAATGTTCTAATTCCTCCCCCAACAGCAAGAGGGATTGAAAGTTCCGAAGCACCACGTTCAATAATATCTTTCATGATATTTCGATCTTCATAAGATGCTGTAATATCTAAAAATACTACTTCATCTGCACATTGTAAATCATATTTTTTAGCAAGTTCAATAGGATCTCCAACCTCTTTTAAACCGACGAAGTTGACTCCTTTAACCACTTTTCCATCTTTTATATCTAAACAAGGAATTATACGTTTTGTAAGCATTGTATTGTCTCCTTTAAATCTACTTTCTTTTCATAATAGGCTTTTCCTACAATACAGGCATAATACCCTTTTTCAGCCACCTTTTTAATATTATCAAAATCCTTAATACCACCTGAAACAACAAATTGAATTGAACTTGTTTTTGCAATTTGATCATACATATCAAAATTAGGCCCCATTAAAGTACCATCTTTAGAAATATCTGTTGCCACAATATATTGAACACCAATTTTTTCTAAAGATTGAATAAATTCTAAATAAGGTGTTTGACTTGTTTCTAACCATCCTGCCGTAGAAACAAAACCATTTTTAACATCAACGCCAACAACAATTTTCTCGCTTCCATAGCGTTTTAAAGCAGTTTTTAAAAATTCAGGATCTTCCAAAGCAGCCGTACCTAAAATAACACGATCAATTCCTACTTCTTCTAAATAAAGTTGTACAGTTTTTAAATCTCGAATACCGCCACCTAATTCTATTTTCATTGATGTTTGTTTTCTTATTTTTTTGATTGTTTCTAAATTTTTAGCTTGTCCATCTTTTGCCCCATCTAAGTCAACAACATGTAAAAGCTTAGCACCAGCTTCTTCAAATGTTTGAGCCAATTCTTCAGGATGATCACTATATACTGTTTTTTGTTGATAATCGCCTTTAAATAGACGAACCGCTTGTCCATCTTTTAAATCAATTGCTGGAATCACTAACATTCTACCATCTCCTTAAATGCACGTAATATATTTTGTCCGACTTTGCCAGATTTTTCTGGATGGAATTGGCATCCCATAACATTTCCATTTTGGACAAGTGCTGTTACTTTTGTTGAACCATAATCACTATAAGCCGCAAGATTTTCATCACTTACATGAGCCATGTAAGAATGAACAAAATAAACATCTTCATTTTCATGAACATATTTAAGTAAAAGATGATCTTGTGTTTTATGTAATTGATTCCATCCCATATGAGGAATCTTTTCATCTATATCCATATAACTTACATAACCTGGAATAAATCCTAATCCTTTTGTTTCTTCTACCTCATAGCCTTTTTCAAAAAGAATTTGCATTCCTAAACAAATACCTAAAATAGGAATTCCAGCTTCTTTTCTTTCTTTTAAAAGTTCAACCAAATGAAACCTTTCTAAATTTTTCATTGCTGTAGGAAACGTTCCTACTCCTGGTAAAACAATTCCTTTTGCTTCTCTTATTACCTTTTCATCACGAGAAACAACAGCTTCTAAACCAATTCTTTTAAAAGCACCTGTAACACTTTTTAAATTTCCCACATTATAATCAATAATTACAATCATTTATAAAACCCCTTTTGAAGAAATAACTTTGTCTTTATTTTTTTCATCAATACGTACTGCTTCTTTTAAAGCTCTACCAAAAGCTTTAAAACATGCTTCAATGACATGATGGACATTATTTCCATAAGCTTCATTAAGATGCAATGTTGCATTCATATTATAAGCAACTGCTCTAAAAAATTCTTCTGTCATTTCACTTTCATAATTCCCTAAATTAACTTTAGGAATATCTACATTAAAGACAAGAAAACTTCTTCCTGAAATATCTAAATCACATGTTACTAAAGCTTCATCCATCGGTATTGTAAAATGTCCATAACGTGTAATTCCTTTTTTATCATTTAAAGCTTCTAAAATCGTTTTCCCTAAAGCAATTCCCATATCTTCTACACTGTGATGACTATCAACTTCTAAATCACCATGACAAATCATCTTAATATCCATTTCACTATGAAAAGCAAGCAAAGTCAACATATGATCAAAGAAGCCAATTCCTGTTTGAATTTCCGCTTTTCCGATTCCATCTAAATTAATTTCTAATTCAATTTGTGTTTCATTCGTATTTCTTTCTAGTTTTGCTTCTCTCATTGTTTTCTCCATTTCCCCGCGCCTTCGTTGCGCGGACACAAATAAATTAACTAAACAATAATATTCAGTTATTCTATTTTTTCTAAATTATTCAAACTTGTTTTTAAGTTTGTCTTTTTTTATACGTTTTGATTGATTTTTGTTTCACACTTATTCCTCCAATTGCTTCCGCTGCCTTTTTTAATTCTTCTGTATGTCCTTCAAACGTCTTTGCAAACGGCATAAGCACAT
>ERZ773210.1627-NODE-1627-length-21210-cov-27.729426_pt1 | contig 21210 bp, 17 predicted proteins | sample MGYA00580528_ERZ773210 | MGnify/ENA primary metagenome ERZ773210 (study PRJEB29015, sample SAMEA2737769) | human gut metagenome | biome: human gut; feature: human-associated habitat; material: faeces | place: China | collected 2012 ...
TGAAAACTTATGTTTATGAATTTGTCAAACTTCCACTGGTGAAGAGTGATGAGGTTGTCGAGTTGTCGAAAACATGTGGCTATTCGTTCTTGTTCCTGATCTTCTGGGAACATCAAAGTAATTCCCATAAACTCGTCAAATCCTATATTGAGTAAACCATCCATTCTTGCTCCAGAAGAAATAAGCTTTCCAAGTTCTCTGTCAGGCAGCTTTGTTACAAAATAATATTCAACAAAATCCGCACTACCTTTCTCCACTCTGAAGCTATGGTAAACCCTTGGAACAAGGGCTTCTTCATATGTTTGCAACGAAAAAACCGTCCCGTATTTCGCAAGTTTTGAATTTCCATGATTGTATGATAATTCACCTTTATGTAGTAATGTATAATTCTTTTGTTCCTTACCAGCTATATTTCCGGAGAATCTATCTTCTTGTCTCATCCATCCATTTCCAGCAGATATAGTCAATGTTGGAAGTTCCATTCTTCCATCATTTCCTTGAACTCTTGAGCATACCTCCCCCAACTTACGCTGTTCCCAATCGTTAGAAAATCCCTCAAATCTAATTTCAGGAACACTCTCGTTATTTTTTGGAAACATCTTTTGAAGCATATATTTTTTTAACTTCTTTGCCTGATCACACTTTCGCTGGTGAAGAGTGATGAGGTGGTCGAGAGTGGAAAAATATAATGAAATCCTTTCCTGTTCATCTTTTTTAGGAAAAGAAACCATCCCCTTTAAAGCATTCTCTGCTGAAACTTTCATGTCATTTTTTGCACCTTTGTTTACCAACGGATGCATATAAGAATTCATTCTGGAATCAAGTTCAAAATAAATCTGTACAAACGTTGAATCTGTTATTTCTTTTGGCTTATAAACTGCATATAAGGTTGATACAATCCCCGGGCTTCCCTTATTTGTCTTGATTATTCCGTATGGATTAGATTTTAATGGCGACTTTGTATATACAACATCTCCGTTTTCCACAACACCGTAATTCGAAACCGATGCACCTGCAAATGAACGACCTTGAAATTCAATCTGATTTACAATTCCATATTCACCCGAAACCGATAGAACATTATCTTTTGTGAAACGATTATCTTTATTATTTTCAGATGATACCTCAAGATAATCTATCAACTTACGCTGTTCCCAATCGTTAGTGTAACCTTTAAATCTAATCTTTGGTTTTGCCATAAATGTCACCCCTCCATCATCTCAATGTATCGTTTTAAAGATGCCATTATGTCTTCATCAGAGGAAGTGAGTTCCTTTAACTGAGATACGAACTCGCTTTCCACATTTGCAATCTCTTTATCTGTCTGTTCCATCTCATCAAGAAGTGCATTTAAGTCCACCTCTTCTTCCTGTTCGAAATTGTCAACATATCTTGGGATATTAAGATTGAAGTCATTTTTCTCAATGTCTTCAAAACTTGCAAGGTATGATTCCTTTTCCACAGTTTCTCTCTTGCTATACAAACTAAGAACCGACTCAATATGTTCATCAGTCATGGTGTTCTGCTTTTTACCCTTTTCGAATTTCTTTGATGCATCTATGAACAGAACGTCTCGTCCATCTCTGTGCTTCTTCAACACAATGATACAGGTAGGAATTGATGTATTGAAGAAAAGATTTGCAGGCAATCCAATCACTGCGTATATATTACCTGAACGTAATAACTTTTCTCTTATCTTTCCCTCTGCTGCACCTCTGAATAATACCCCATGAGGCAATACGATCGCCATGGTTCCATTATTCTTCAAATGATACAGACCATGAAGAAGAAAAGCATAATCAGCCTTTGATTTTGGTGCAAGAACTCCGTAATCACTGAATCTCTCATCCTGAAGGAAGCCTGCCGCCGCACTCCATTTTGCTGAATATGGTGGATTCATAAGTACCATGTTAAAATCTGTCTCTTCACCTGTAGGCCAGTCTCCATCAAGAGTATCGCCGTTACGCAGTTTCTGGTTCTCCGGTGAAATTCCATGCAGAAACATATTCATTCTTGCAAGGTTAAATGTAGAGGTATTCAATTCCTGACCATAGTATCTGATGTATGAAGGCTCCTTTGAATATTTCTTTGCATTCAACAGCAGGGAACCTGAACCCATACATGGATCATAAACTGAAAGTCCTCTCATATCCTCCTGACCTGCTATCGCTATCTTGGTCAATATCTTTGATACTGCCTGAGGTGTATAGAATTCTCCGGCTTTCTTACCTGTTTCTGACGCGAATTGTCCTATAAGATACTCATAAGCATTTCCAAGGACGTCTGAATCAGAATTAAGAAGATCTGCCTTATCTATTTCCTTTATAAGACTTGATATTGTATCGCTCTGCTTTTGATCCCCTGCGCCAAGTCTGTTAGAATACAGATCTATATCCGTAAACAGATCAGCAAATAATGCGTTGCTCTGTTCAATATTGTTAAATGCTTTCTGGAGCTCCTCACGATTAAAGCAGTTATTTCTTGCCTTCTCAGCAAATGATGTATATGTAAGCTCAGGCTCAATAACATAAGAAATCTCTTCCTTTATCTGTTCATTTAATTCTGCTGCACTTTCATCCTCAAGAGCTTCCTTGTATGCCTCTAATGCGGCTTTCATCGTCTCCGGCTTCTCATCATAAAGAAGATCATACGCTTTGATAAGAAATGAATCCGACAAATATTTATAAAAAACTATTCCCAACAGATAATTTTTATATTCATTTGCATCCATCTTGGACCTGAGTATATCTGCCCCACTCCATAATACACTTATTAAATCTTTGCTGTTTTCCAGTTCTGCCATTTGTAGTTTCCTCCCTGAGCCGTATTTATTTACCTTCTGCTTTCTTCTTCAACTCCGCCTTAAGATACTCATACCTCAGTCTCTTCTCTTCCTTGGCGAAGTGAACCTCCCTGAACTGCTCCGGGTTGTTCTCATAATCAAGCACTTCATCCCCGAACTGTTCGCTGGTAAGATCAAATCTCTGATCTCCCACCACATTGTAGCAATGATAATTCCCACCGGGTCTCAAGATACCATATACCTTTCCGCCAAATATGTCCTGTGCCAGAAAGGCTGTGATGGAGCACTGTCCCAATGTCTTATTTTCCTTTGTCCAGTTCTGTCTCATTCTCGGTGCACAGGTCTTGGCACACCATATCTCTGACAATGCGTCGTAAAGGTCATAGGGTGTGTCTATCCCTTTATATTCATCATTTACCGCATGAACATCTGCATGCTCAAAGCCCCAGAAATTGTATTTTTTCATAATAGTCTCCCATCCATCCGTCCATTATAATTCCATTATTTTTTCACTATTTTTTCACTATTTATGATTATCTGGCATAGCCACAACCTGATCTTCCCGGCATGTCGTCGTCCTTAACGTATCTGGCATTGAACTCCATATTTATTTCACGAAGTTCTTTCTTGCCGTCGATATACTCCTGATACATTTCAGCCAGTCCAGCCATGCAGCCATCGCAATTCGCCTCAATATATCCGAGGGAGTCCGCAACTATCTTCTCTCTTTCTTCCTTTGTGGTTTCACTAATTAGATATCCCATTTTACACCTCGATCATCCGGACAGCAGTCCGTGTTATCAGCCTTGTATACACCATCATAATATATGCACTACATGCATTTAAGGCTGTAAGTATTTTAATATATTATACAATAATATATCACATTAGGGCAAATGGTGAAATTCCGGTTCACTTATGCCTTCTCTCGTAATCCTCTCTTATGGGGGCTGTGCATTTGCATACTGCCTGATCTAAATCCTCCTTATTTTTTGCATGCCTTAATGCTGTTATGGTTTCTGACATAACCTGATAATTAAGACTGGTGCCAACCTGGTCACACTCATAATTTATGGCTCTGTCTGCATTTATTCCAAATCGTGCTGCAACTGATATTGCGTCAATATTTGCCCCTAAGAACAGAAATTCCCATCCATATTTTTCCTTCTGTCTCTCCACCATGTATTTTACTCTGTCATAAGTATAAAACCGGCTGGCATTTTCCATTCCGTCAGTGGTTATAATGAACATGGTCTTCTCCGGTCTGTCCTCTTCTCTGGCGTACTTGTGTACATTGCCGATATGATGTATGGCTCCACCTATGGCGTCAAGCAATGCGGTGCAGCCTCTGACATAGTACTGCCTGTCTGTCATAGGCTCTACCATCTTCACCGGCTGCCTGTCATAGACCACCTCCTGCTGGTCATCAAACAATACCGTAGATATGACAGCCTCGCCATCCTCCTTCTTTTGTTTGTTGATCATGGAGTTAAATCCTCCTATTGTGTCAGCCTCAAGCCCTGACATGGAGCCACTTCTGTCCAAAATAAATACTACCTCTGTTAAACCTTTTCTCATAATTATATCCTCCTATTATTGGCACGGCTCACAAAGTGATGGCGTACTTTCCTTTCTCATGTGTCACTTGACACTTTCCATAACATTTTTTATTTGTTGGACTTATTATAATCAAAGGCATTAAAAAAACGGTCGCCCTGAAAGCGACCGCCTGCATATGCATAACTTTTTCAATTCAAATTCTTATCTGTTTACTTCTCATATGATGGTCATCCCATCTATTGACACGGCTCACAAAGTGACGGCACGCTTTCCTATGTTTCGTGTATTGTCACGAAATAATACATGGGAGTCCATGTTCTTCCAACTGGATGTCGAGCTCGATCATGTCGTATATACCATTTTCAATAAAATATGAAAATATAATATCTGTCTTATCACAAGGTGACAATGCGTAACCGGCTCTCGCTAACAGATCTCTTGTCTCATCAAGATTGAGTCTTGCACCAACACACAGACACAATGCCGTAAGTTTCTGCGGATGATATCCACGGTTATTCTTTATCTTGGAGAACACCTTCTTGTCCACTATAGCCCGCTTCCACACTTCTGAATTCGTCATATTTTTATTACTTATAAGAAACAGCAGATACTCTGAAAATGTGTCTGATATATGTTCATTCTTTCTTCCAGACGCTCTTCATGAGCCTCTTCAAATACTTCACATATATCCGATGACACAGCCGCTTTCACCGATTGATTTACACGGGCTGACATCTCAGGCTCATCAAATCTCGCCGTCTGTATAGCCCCTGTATGTCCGTCCGGGCACCCGATAACAGTGCCACGCGTCGGATTCATGCCATACTCTTTATAGCTCTGCTCCCCAACATACACAGCGTCAATATATGCCTCAAGACCACCGGATATCTTCTCTCCAAGCTCCGTGGACTCATGGTCAAATACCACCAGATATACTGCCATATCGTTCTTCATGATAAATGAATTTATCTCGTCAACGGCTATCCTCATTGCTTCTTCTCTTGGATACCCAAGTGATCCGGTTGATATTAACGGAAATGATATTGAAGCCACGCCATATTTGTACGCAAGTTTTAGGCTTTTTCTGTAACAGCTCCGCAGTTTTTTCTCTTCATCTCTACCGCCGTCAACATACGTCGGGCTTACTGCGTGGATAATATATTTTGCAGGAAGGGCAAATCCCGGAGTAATAAATACTTCCCCCTCAGGAACAACACCTATCTTTTCCTTACGATATTTCAGAAGTTCGTCATAGCCCGCCGCCATATATATCGCGCTGTCACATCCACTGCCTGCCATCGGATATTTATTGGCAGTATTGACTATTGCTTCTGTTGTCATTCTTGTTATATCGTTTCGAACAATCTTAATAGGCATACTGCACCTCCTAAATTACCACTCTCTTAATATTCTCCACCCTGATACGGCTGCTGTCAATCCTGTTCTTAAAGCATTCATTATTATAATAAAATCGATAGTCTTGAAATCATATACATTACCATAGATACTATTTAGTACTTATAAGGAACCAGTACAAAACTGAAATCAAATTTGTTCTCGTTAAATTTGTATTTGTCTGCCACCTCCGGACCGCAGCTATTTGAGCCGATACCATTTAATGCATAGTCTATGCACAGTACCGTACTGCCACACTCTGTAAGCTCATAATTATGTCCCACCGCAGCCAACTGCTCCTCTGTGTAAGGTGACACATTAAAGGAAAATGTATTCTGTGAAGCAACTGCCAATCCCATACAACTCACCACAGCATTACCTGCTTTCTCCACAACATTCTCAGCTTTGTCCACTCTCGTTTTATCATTTTCCTGTTCATTATCAGCTTTCTGCTCAAGCTTCACATAGTCACAATCGTAATGGCTTCCGTTCTCCTGAGGTCTGATGTAATCCTCATGCATATCCATCACATCACCATGATAGTGTCCATGGCTTGAGCCCCTATGCTTATCCCGGTAGCTTTCTTGTGGTCCCATTCCGAAGTAATCTACCCCAGCAAATGTCTTATCTAAGAACAGCCTCACTCCAAACCTCGGAAGCTCAGGGAACTCCTCATCCTTCTCTGCATGAATATCTGCCTTGATCTTTCCTGAAGGATCAATAGTCCATGTGATCCGGGCATCTATTATCTTCTGAACCGTTGCCGCAACAATTCCCACATGGCAGCTGATTTCCATGCCTTCTCCTACAGTCACCTCATAGGCTCTTGTGTAAGCCTTATCATAATGGGCACGCTGCCACAGGGCTTTAATATACATATCATTATCAGTTGGTGCTCTCCAGATATTTAATTCCATTGGCCGGTTCAGGTACTTCTTACCTGCGTATTCAAGCTGGCTGAACAATCCTGTACGCTTGTCAAGGGTATAAGAAAAATCCTCAGAGCTTATCATTATCTCTGTATCACTTTCGATAATTTTTATCTCCTGCTGTTCTTGACTACCGTCAAGTATCGCTACAGCAGTCCGGTTTCTCTCATCTGCATTTTCAAGCTTTATCTCATCAAAGCCCAGAACGTGACCCTTATCCATGAGAGGAAGAGGCTTCTTAAGGGCATAGAATATACGCAAGTACACCCTGCCAGCTACAGGGATATCTAACAACAGCTTACATGTCCCGTTGCCGTGTGGCTTTATGCCGATATCATTTATATTACCTGCTGCAATAACCTCACCATCTTTTGTCAGTTCGTAGGTAACATCTGCATAATCCTCAAGGTTATCAAAGTCCATGTAATTGTGGAGAACCAGTTCGCCGGTATTCTGATCGTATGAAACAACCCTTGCCGGACGATATACATTTTTATATTCCAGAAGTCCTGTGTGAGGCCTCCTATCGGGATACACCAGCCCATCCATACAGAAATTACCATCATGTATATCCTCGCCGTGGTCTCCGCCATAATAATATACTGCCCTACCATCCTCTGCCTTGCCGTGTGCAACCGCATGGTCACACCACTCCCACACAAAGCCACCACACATAAGGTCATTTGCCTGGATCATCTGAAAATAATCCTCGAAATCTCCCGGACCATTTCCCATGCTGTGGCAGTACTCCACAAGAAGAAACGGCTTACTGCCATCCCTGTCAAGATACTCCTGTACCTCCTCAAGGGACGGATACATACGGCTGTAGAGATCAAGATCTTCATAGTTGTAGGTCACATCATAATTACGATACCTGGAGCTCTCATACTGGGTTATGCGACTATGGTCGAATTTCTTAGTCCACGCCAGGGCAGCCTCGAAATTACATCCGTAGGCACTTTCATTTCCCATGGACCACATAACTATTGAAGGGCGGTTTTTGTCACGCTCCACCATCAGCCTCACTCTGTCAAGGATTGCCTCCTGCCATGCCGGATCATCAGCGATCTTTTCATTCCAACGCTTGAACCTGTTGTAATCTGTGTCCTCCCTGCGATACAACATGTAAGGGCCATGAGCCTCAATGTCCGCCTCCGCACACACCATAAATCCGTATCTGTCGCACATTTCATAGAAATACGGAGCATTTGGATAATGGCTGCACCTTATGGCATTGAAATTATGCTGCTTCATCAATGACATATCCTTCTTTATCTGCTCTACACCCACGGTAAATCCGGTCACAGGATCCGAGTCATGCCTGTTCACTCCACGGAACTTGATCTTCTGTCCGTTAAGGTATATTACCCTGTCCCTGATCTCTACCTTCCTTAAGGCAAGGTGGTCGGTTATCACTTCATTTGCAGTGGCAAATACCAGCTTGTATAGATATGGTTCTTCTGTATTCCAAAGCACAGGATCATTGATCTTAAGTGTCACGCTGGCAGTATCCCCACATATTTCTTTAGCAACCACCTGTCCTTTGGCGTCCTCTATTGTGATCTCTGTCTCCACCGGCTCATAAAAATCAACGCTTATATTAACTTCTGCTGCCTCACCTGAGACATCCGCTGTCACATGATAATCCCTGATGGCTTTCTCCGGTCTCTTTAAGATATACACGTCACGAAATATGCCGCTCATCCTGAATTTGTCCTGATCCTCAAGATACGAGCCATCACACCACTTGAGCACCAGAACCGCCAGCGTATTCTCCCCATCTGTTAAAAGCTCCGTCACATCGAACTCACTGGTGGCATGGGACACCTGGCTGTATCCCACATAGGAGCCATTTACCCACAGATAAAAACAGCTGTCCACACCCTCGAAATTCAGATATGCCCTCGGTGCCGCCTCGTCCTTCTCATATGCAAATGTATGAACATAGGCCCCACACGGAATATCCTGTGGCACATATGGCGGGTCAAATGGAAACGGATAGCGGATATTCGTATACTGGTGTCTGTCATAGCCATACATCTGCCACACGCCCGGAACCGGTATCTCACCAAACTCCGTCAGGTCATAGCCCTTCTCGTAAAAGGCGTCCTCCACATCATATATGCTTTCAAAATATCTGAACTTCCATTGTCCATTTAAAAGTATAAGCCTGTCGGAACACTCCCGGTTCTCCACCAGGCAATCCATCCTTCTTGACGCCGGCACATAATATGTCCTTGCCGGCATTGTATTCTCATGTAAAACCTTCAGGTCTTCATAGTAACGTGGTACGATCATAAGCAACCTCCTTTATTTTCTTTACATTAATAATTCTCATAACCTTGCATAGCCATACCTTGTTATGCTATATCAAATATTTTTAATCTATATCTCATATCTTCATTAAAAAGTTATCACAGCCGGGCCTGATTGTCTATGGACACGAATAGACAAAATATGCACAAAATGATACACTTAATCCAAGCATAGAATCACTGATGTCCGGTAATACGAAAGCACTACTGTAAATATTTTAAACCTACATATACGGTGATTTAAGATCACGTGAAAAACTAATAACCAATTGTAAAAAGGAGGCCATGAAATGTATATAAACACAGGATATCTTAATCAGTCACATATTGATTTCAAGGACAAGAGCCGTCCTCTGATCGTGGGAAGTTGCGGCACCTACAGGCTTTCTGCCTGCCCTAAAATGCCTACCTGCCGTCCAAAGGGCAGAGTTGATTATCAAATAATATATGTTGCCTCCGGAATCGCACATTTTCACTTTGACAGTCCTGATAACGATGCGATAGTGCCTGCGGGAAATATAGTGCTGTATCGACCACGGGAGCTACAAAAATATGAATATTATGGTATTGACAAGACTGAAGCTTACTGGATCCATTTTACCGGAAGTGATGTAAAGAATATCCTTAAAAGCTATGGATTTTCAGAAGCCAGGAAAATATACAACGTGGGAACAGATCTGGAATATCAACGTATATTCAGGCAGATCATCCTTGAGCTGCAGCGTTGCCAGGAAAATTATGAAGAAATGCTGACACTTCTGCTTAAGAACCTGCTGATCCTGTTCAGCAGAAAATTCTCCAGGGAACAAGTATCGAAAAATGGATTTCTCGATAAGGAAATGGATGACGCAGTCATATATTTTAACGAGAACTACAACCATGACATCAATATAGAAAAATATGCAGAATCACGGGGCATGAGTATAAGCTGGTTCATCCGCAGCTTCAGAAAGCACACCGGGCAGACCCCTATGCAGTATATTGTATCCCTGCGTATCAACAATGCCCAGGTTCTCCTTGAGTCCACAAGCTACACCATAAGCGAGATTGCAGAAATCGTTGGCTATGAGAACCAGCTTTATTTCAGCAGGCTTTTCCATAAACAAAAGGGCTGCTCCCCTAGTCAGTACAGAAAAAGGAGAGAGCCCCTATAACATTACTTATCTTAATCCTACACCAGCCAATACAGCTTCAACACTATCTATCGGACCATCACTCCATGGATATGACGCATCACTGCATCCGGCAGATTCAAGCAGATCCTTAACCTCATCTTCATTCGTACTTAATAATTTAATATAAGCATCATCAACCATCTCAATTTTCTGAACAAATTCTTCCTGCTCTGCCTCACTCTTACCTGCCATCCATGCGGATGCAGCGTCCTTTATCTCATCTGCTCCCAGACCGGTTCCAACTCCCCAATCCATAAGCTTCACTGCAGCCTGTACTGCTTTCAGATAAGAACCTGCTGTCCCAACTGTAACAAGCTGGTCGATTTCATCTAAAACCGGCATGGAAATATTGGAATCACCCTGTTCATTATCAGGAGTTTGCTCCGTTGTTTCTTCTTCTGTGCCGGGTGTCTCTGTTGTTCCGGCATCATTTGCTTCTGTTATGCCTTCTGTTGTCTCTTCACTTTCTTCTGTATCCATTGTCGTTTCTATTATTTGTTCAGTAGCCGTACTATCACCATTTTTTGCACTGCCTGTTCCACAGGCCGCCAATGACATCATTGCTGCAAATGAAAATAAAACCATTATCTTTCTCATAACAAACCCTCCATTCACTTCTATTACTATTACTATAACCAAGCCGCCAACCAAATCTTTTTGCCTGAGGCACTGATAAAAGCGGTGGTCAGCTATCTTCATTATAGTTAACCACCGCTATGCCCGCAATGAATTTTTTTATCTTCTATAGGCAACTGCATTGCCCGGTCAGCCGGAAGCAGAAAACTTCATGCAACATTCTCGTTTTTCGTTTACCTCTGTTCTCCGTGTGCAACATAAGCCCCACTTTCATCAAAACACCCCATTTTATATAATAATCAAATTATGAAAAAACGCCCCTGGCAGCATAAAACCCGGGGCGCATTCAAAAATCTTCAATTATAAATTAGTTACAGCGTTCATAACGAACCGTAATCCCTTTTATCTCCTCAGCTAAAGTCTTACTTAACTCTTTGCTGTCTACCCGCCATCTCCAATTGCTGCCAACCGAAGAAGGCGTATTCATTCTCGACTTGTTGTCTAAACCAAGGTAATCCTGAATTGGAACAATACAGATCTTCGCATTGCTTCTCATGATTGCACCAATGAGCGGAATATATATTTTATCTTCCGGTGTATAGTAATCACACAGATAATCTCTTGCTTTTTTTCTGCCTTCATCATCGATTTCCTGCCACCAGCCCACCAGTGTCTCATTGTCATGCGTGCCTGTATAAGCTACACAATTTTCAATATAATTATGAGGTAAATACTCCCTCGCCGAACCTGTATCTCTTGTGTCAAATGCGAACTCCAACACTTTCGTCCCCATGAACCCGCTATCTGCAACAAGCTTACGGACTGTATCCGTTATATAACCAAGGTCCTCCGCAATCACTGATTTCCTGCCAATTTTCTTTTCGATCGTATGGAACAAATCCATTCCCGGACCTTTTTTCCAACTGCCATTTACCGCAGTCTTATCGCCATATGGGATGGAATAATATTCATCGAAACCACGGAAATGATCAATACGTACAACATCATATAACTGAAAGCAGAATGAAAGTCGTTCGATCCACCATGCATACTCTGTCTTTTTGTGGTAGTCCCAATCATAAAGAGGATTTCCCCACAGCTGCCCATCAGCCGAGAATCCGTCCGGCGGACATCCCGCAACAGCCTTTGGTGTGCATTGTTCATCTAACTGGAACAATTCCGGATGCGACCATGCGTCTGCACTATCTAATGATACATAAATCGGAATATCTCCGATAATTTTAATTCCTTTTTTATTGGCGTAAGCTCTAAGCTTATACCACTGGTTGAAAAACTGGAACTGTATAAATAACTGAAAATCAATCTCGTCTGCCAGCTTCTCTCTATACTCACGTAAACCTTCTTCTGTACGACTATGAATTGCCTCCGGCCATTCAGTCCAGTTCATTCCGCCAAAATGATTTTTTACTGCCATATATAGGCAATAGTCATACACCCATGCTTCATTCTTCTCTAAGAACGCCTTATATTCTGTACTCTTCTTATGCCCGCTTCTCTCACAAGCCTTGCGAAGCAATACATACCGTCCATTATATTGTTTTTCATAATCAACAGACTGTTCGTCTGCTCCAAAGTCAACACTATCACATTCTTCTCTTGTTAATAATCCTTCGCTAATTAAAGTTTCCAGATCTATGAAGTACGGATTCCCGGCAAATGTGGAAAACGACTGGTATGGAGAATCTCCATATCCGGTAGGTCCCAAAGGTAAAATCTGCCAGTACGTCTGACCAGCTTCCACTAACCAATCCACAAATTTATATGCTTCTTTGGAAAAGCAGCCAATTCCATACTTTGATGGTAAACTGGAAATTGCGAACAATATTCCTGCTGTTTTATCCATATATGTCCTCCATATACGTCAAGACAAAACAATTATACTCTGCGAACGCTCTCGCCCTCAATCAGTTTGTGTGGGGCATAATCATGTTCACACCCCAGTGTATAATGCATATGCTTCATCAAAAGCTCCACACTCCGCTTCACAATACTGTTTATGTCCTGACCCATTGATGTAATTCTCGGTGTATAAAATCTCGATATGACTGTACCATCGAAGCCCACCACCGATATATCATCCGGTACTTTTTTCCCGGCATCTTCTATTGCACGAATTGCGCCAACCGCAATCGAATCTGACAGCCCAACAATCGCTGTCACATGTATGTTTTTTTCAAGTAGTTTTTTTGTTGTCTCATAACCTGCCTCATACGAATACCGGCAAGCCATATAATTTTTATCCGGATCGAATTTCAGGCCACTTTTTTCAAAGCCTTTTTTGCACCCAAGATAACGCGAGAAACTAATCTGTTTATCTGAAATCTCGCCACCCATTACGACAATATCTTTGTGTCCGTAGCTTGTTAAATACTGCACGATCTCCATGGTTGCAGCCTCATCATCTACACACACGGAAGAAACATTGTTGAATGCTAACTCTCTTGCACTCGTAGTTGCAACAACACAGGGTATGTCAATTTCATTCATACGTTCATCAAAAAGAGCTAAATTCGCACCGAGAAAAATAATCGCTTTTGCGGTTTTATCATGAACGAATTTTAATGCCTCTGCGACCTCGTCCCCATCTTCATCGATAATCTGACAGGATACAACCTCTTCCAGCTCCGACAACGAAAGTGTAATCCGGTCAAGAATCTCCATGAAGAAACTATTGTGTCGGCCTTTCATGATAATTGTAATTGTATTTCCACCACAGCGTTTCAGCTTTCTGGCGTTTCCATTTGGTTCAAAATTGCTCTCTTCGATAACTTTCAATATCTTTTCGCGCGCTTTATCACTTACACCCGGTTGTTTATTTATTACTCTGGATACGGTGCCAATACCGTATCCAGATAACTTTGCTATATCTTTGATCGTCATATAATCGCCCCCATAAAAAATGTGACTATATATTAACCCTTAACAGCGCCAGCCGCAACCCCTTTGACAATATATTTCTGAGCGCATAAATAGAATACAACAACCGGAATGATAGCCATGATCAGGCATGCCATAATCGCGCCCATATCAACTCGTCCGTAGCTTCCCTTCATGTACTGGATGACAATAGAAATTGTCTTGAATTCCTTAATATCAAGTACAAGGTATGGAAGAAGGAAGTCATTCCAGATCCACATTGCCTCAAGAATACCTACGGAAATGAATGTAGGCTTCATCATAGGAACTACTACACAGAAGAATGTACGGAGTGGTGAGCATCCATCCATCATTGCCGCTTCTTCCACTTCTATCGGAATTGATTTTACAAATCCGGTGAACATGAATACCGCAAGTCCGGCACCAAAACCGAGATATACAATAACGATTCCCCAAGGTGTATTCAGATGGAGGGAGTCTGCCGTTCCGGAAAGTGTAAACATAACCATCTGGAACGGTATAACCATAGAAAACACACATAAGAGGTAAATAATTTTTGTAAAAACATTCTTAACGCGGGTTATAAACCAGGCTGTCATTGAACAGCAGATCAGGATAACCGCAACGGATAATACTGTAATAAATAATGTCCAGCCCAGAGCTTTCAGGAAATCATATTGAGTAATTGCTGTCTTATAATTTTCAAGTCCAACATAGCTTTCCTCTGTAGGCAGCTTAAATGTCTCAAGATTAATAAACGTCTTCGACTTCATGGAGTTAATCAATACGATAAATATTGGAGCAACAAATACAATTGAAACGAGTGTAAAAAATAATGTTGCAAGTATTCCCATCATTTTCTTTTTCATTTTCATTACTGCTGCACCTCCTTATCTCTTGTCAACTTTAACTGTAACAATCCAATTCCTACTACAATTATGAAGAACACAACTGCCTTCGCCTGTCCAACACCTTCTGCTCCTACTCTGCCATAGAATGTGTTATAAATATTCAAGGCAAACATCTCTGTCTTATGAAGTGGTTCACCACCTGTAAGGGCAAGGTTTTGATCGAATAATTTGAACGAATTCGTAATCGTCAGGAATGTACAAATTGTAATCGATGGCATCATGTTCGGAATTGTAATTTTAAACAACCTCTGCATTCTGTTAGCTCCATCGATCATAGCTGCTTCCTGAATATCACCAGGAATCGCCTGAAGTCCCGCAATGTATACGATCATCATGTAACCAATCTGCTGCCATCCTACAAGAATAACCAGTCCCCAGAAGCCTAATGTTTCATTCAATTTGAGAGCTGTATCAAACTTCACGAAAATACCATCAAAAATCAGCTGCCATACATAACCTAATACAATACCTCCGATCAGGTTTGGCATAAAAAACACTGTACGGAAAATATTCTTTCCTTTGATATTCTGTGTCAATGCCAGAGCGATTAAAAATGCAAGTACATTGATCAACACAAGTGAAACGATTGCAAATAACGTAGTGAATTTGAATGATCCAATAAAATTTGAATCTTTAAATGCTTCTATATAGTTTTGTATACCGACAAACTTTGCATCTTTGATTGTTGTAAACTTACAGAAAGACAAGTAAATACCTTCAATAAAAGGAATAATAAATCCTATCAAAAATGCAGCCATAGTCGGCACCAAAAATATTGGCCAATATTTTTTTACTGCCTTTTCCATCTTATACCTCCTATGCTTTGAACATCAGCCTATTTAAACAATCCCTTGAACAACTATCTTCTAAAAAAGGGAGGAAATGTCTCCTCCCTTTTTAATTACAGGTCGTTTTATTGGGTTTCTAAATTCTAGTTTCCTGCTGCCTGACTCTCTGTAGCCCAGCCTTCAACGAATGCTTTCTTTACAAGATCCCAATTTGCATCTGTCTGATCGGAAGCGTATACAGTAAGAGCTGATCCTACTTCGTTCTTCCATGTCTCAGAAGGCATTGTTGTGAAGTTCCAGCTTACAGGTGTCTTGCCATCTGCAACATACTGGCTTGCGATATTCACAAGAAGGTTATCTGACTCAAGGTTCTTCTTGAATGGAGTAACAAATCCCATTCCATCTGCTCCGGATGGCATTGCGCCCTGTGAACCACAGATTGCCTTAAGTGCTGTATCGTCTGTAGCAAGCCATGCCATGAAATCTTCTGTTGCCTTGATGTCTGCTTCGGAAGCCTTATTATTTACACACCAGTAGTTCTCTGTACCTGTACAAAGTCCCTGATTCTCTTCTCCATCTACACCGATATAAATCGGAAGCATTCCGAGATTCTCATCTCCGACTGAGCTTATATCTGAGTATGCCCATGTACCATTCTGGTAAAATACTGCTTTTTCTGCTACGAACTCAGCAACTGCATCATCACCGGTCTTAACACTGAGCTGCTTTGGATCTGTAGTTGAGTTATTAATGTACAAATCCCAGATCTGACGATAGTTATCCAGGTATGTGCCCTTGATTGCCTTTGTGTTGTTGATTCCGTCTGCCTGATACTCATAGTATACAGGGAGGTTTGCAAGGTGAGTCTTAAATCTCCAGTCTGATGAACCATCCATACCTGCGGATGTAAATGCATCAAATCCAAGTTCATCACGTCTTGCTGTAATATCTTCTGATACATGCTTCAGATCAGCAAAGTTCTTGATGTCATCCATAGAGTAACCTGCCTCAGTAAGAAGCTTCTTATTGCAGATGATACCATATGACTCAATAACATATCCGATACCTGCCACCTTATCGCCATCCTTCAAAGCGAAATCCTCTGAAGTAAGCTGCTTGTAAACTTCTGTGTCAGACAAATCTGCACAGTAATCCTTCCATGATGCCAGACCGACCGGGCCATTTACCTGGAACATTGTAGGGCATTCTGATTTACCCATCTCACTCTTAAGAGTTGTCTCATACTGACCGGATGCCGCTGTAACAACTGTTACCTCTACGCCTGTCTCCTCTTCGTAGATCTTGGCAAGCTCCTGCCACTGGGCATCTGCTTCCGGCTTAAAATTCAAATAATATACCGAGCCCTTATCACCTGATGCATCCTTTCCTCCTGAAGTTTCCTTTCCTCCACAGCCTGCACACAGTGACATCACCATTGTTGCAGTTAATCCTAAAACTGCTAATTTCTTCTTCATGCTTTTTCCTCCTCTAATCATTTCATTTGTTTTGTTAATAGTTGCATATACGCTCTTTGGAAACGCTTATCACATCGTTTTCGGTAACGTTTCCATTTCATGAGTCAATGATACATCATTTACAAACTTTTTGCAACCAAAAAAGTTAATATATTGTTTATTTAGTTAAATTCCACATCAATTTTGAATTTTTTTTGTTACTTATCACCAATTTTTTCGTGCATTTGCCATCAACGGACTATCAATTCGCTATCAATGGATCTTATTTTATTATTTTCCAAATATCGTTATTATATTCAGCAATTGTACGATCTGATGAGAAAAATCCTGCTTTCGCAATATTCACCATCATCTTCTGCGCCCATGCTTTACGATTTTCATATTCCTTATATGCACGTTCCTTGGCATCAACATAAGAATCGAAATCAATAAATGTCATGAACCAGTCTTTGTTGAGAAGCTCATTATATAAACGATGCAGCATTTCTGCATCTCCAAGTGCCATCACAGCGTCACTGATAATAAAATCAACCGCTTCCTTCAATACCGGATTATTCTCATAATATGTTCTTGAGACATAGTCCGACTTCGCATAATGATCAATAACCGCATCACTTGACTCTCCAAAGATATAGATATTGTCGTCACCAACAAGCTGATGGATTTCAACATTCGCACCATCTTCTGTTCCGAGAGTAACCGCACCGTTCAACATGAACTTCATGTTTCCGGTTCCGCTTGCCTCTTTTGATGCAAGAGATATCTGCTCCGAAATATCACATGAAGGAATTAATTTCTCTGCAAGAGTAACATTGTAGTTTTCTACCATAACTACATTCAAATACGGTCTCACTTCCGGATCGCTGTTGATCAATTCCTGAAGACACAGGATCAAATGAATAATATCCTTCGCAATCGTGTATGCAGGTGCAGCCTTTGCACCAAATATAACCGTAATCGGGGTAGTAGGGAGCTTGCCCGCTTTGATCTCCAGATATTTATGAATAACATAAAGTACATTTAACTGCTGGCGCTTATACTCATGCAGACGCTTTACCTGAATATCAAAAATCGAGTTTTCATTTAATTCGATTCCCTGCGTTTTCTTGAAATATTCTTTAGCGTGAAGCTTATTCTGATGTTTAATTTCAAGGAGCTTTTCAAGCTTGTCATCATCGTTTACAAATGCAAGCATTTTTTCTAATTCCATTGCATCTTTCTTGTATCCGTCCCCAATCCACTCTGTAATCGTATCGGTTAACAGTTCATTGCAATAGAGAAGCCAGCGGCGGAATGTAATGCCGTTTGTCTTATTGTTGAATTTCTCAGGATATATTTTATAAAAATTATTAAGCTCCGAATTCTTCAAAATCTCTGTATGAAGATACGCAACGCCATTTACACTAAAACCATAATGAATGTCGATGTGTGCCATGTGAACCAGATCATTCCGGTCGATAATCGCCACACTCTCATCGCTAAAGCGTCTTCTTACCTTATCATCCAGAATCTCAATAATCGGGACAAGCTGCGGAACAACCTCTGCCAGATAATGTCTAGGCCATTTCTCAAGTGCCTCTGCCAAAATTGTATGGTTTGTATAGGCACAAGTCTTACTTACAACATAAATTGCTGCATCCATATTCATCCCTTCTGCTACAAGCAAACGAATCAACTCAGGTATAATCATGGTTGGATGTGTGTCGTTGATCTGGATTACTGCATAGTCGAACAAATCATAAAGGTTACTTCCCTTCGCCTTACACTCATCGATAATGAGTCTTGCTGCATTGCTCACCATGAAATACTGTTGGTAGATACGAAGCTTTCTTCCATCCTCGTCACTGTCATCCGGATATAAGAACAATGTCAGGTTCTTCTCTATGTCTGTTTTATCAAACTGATCATTCGCATCTACGATGGATTCATCAACAGTTTCTACGTCAAACAAGCATAATTTGTTGGTACGGTTATTGTAACCTGTTACATCAATCTCATACAATCTCGACTGCACCGTGCATTTTCCAAATGTAACAGGATATGTCACATCTGTTTTCCTAAGCCAACTTTGATCCTTGATCCACGGATTTACCTGTTCTTTCTGCATTCTGTCTTTGAACACCTGCTTAAACAAACCAAGGTGATAATTTAATCCAATACCCGCTCCCGATAATCCCAGTGTTGCGATTGAATCAAGGAAACATGCAGCAAGTCGTCCCAGGCCGCCGTTTCCAAGGGATGGTTCTACCTCAATCTCCTCAATCTCCGCAAGTGTCTTTCCGCTTTCGGCAAGCACTTTTTTGACGTCCTCATAGATTCCAAAATTGATCATGTTATTCGAGAGCAGCTTACCAATCAGAAATTCTGCCGATACATAATAAATCTTCTTTTTCGTTTCTTCCATGCGACGGTCATCTGCCAACTGCTTTGTCAGGTTGAGCAATGCATAATATACTTCTTCATTGCTGCTTTGTGCGATTTTTTTTCCAAGCAGTTTTTCAAGTTCCTGTTTTACCTTCATCGTATACCCCTTTCATTTTAACCTGAGCTTTTGTACGCCCTTTTGTAATAATACAATATCACGAATTGGAAACGTTTCTCTTGCAAAATAATATCATAATATGATACTATTCTATCAATCAGGAGGATGTTACCATGAAAGAGATTATAAATCCAGGTCCTGCATCTAATATCGAATTAAATGAAAACAAGATCCACTTTCAAAATGAATATCAATATAATACCTATATATGTTCGATTCCGATGGATTTTGCAAGTGTACCGGTTCACTGGCACGACGAGTTCGAAATGATCGTTATTAAGAAGGGGCGCGGATACGTCACCCTGAATTTTCAGAGATATAAGGTTTCATCCGGTGATATCGTAATCGTTCTTCCAGGAATGCTTCATTCCATTGAAGGCAAACAGGATTCAACTATGGAATATGAAAATATACTTTTTTCAAAGCACTTTCTTGCTTTTGATGCAGATGACGTGACGCAGCAAAAATTTATCGATCCTTTTTTTAACGGAGATATCCAGATTCGTCATTATCTGACACCCGGACACACGTTATACAGGGAAATCAGTAATATTGTCGATTTATTAGATGAGAAAAGCGATGAAAGAGACTATGCGTATCAGCTTTTTATCAAGGGGGGGCTTATCCAGATTATATACCTGCTGATTACGCACCCGCCAAAAGTAAACGAGACTACGCAAAGTGATAAGCATGAAGAGAAATTGAAAAGTATCATTCGCTATATCTCCACGCATTATTATGAAGATATATCCATCGAAGAAATTGCAGATTTCTGCCACTATAGTCCATCGCATTTTATGAAATTTTTTAAGATTCATACCGGAATGAGCTTTATCTCATATGTGAATGACTTCCGTGTCACAGAAGCACGCGCAATGCTCACATCAACCAATGATTCGATACTTGAGATCTCGCAAAAATGCGGATTCTCAAATCTGTCGAATTTCAACCGGATGTTCAAAAGGAAATATGGTATAACACCAAGGCAGGTACGCAGCTGAGTCTGCTCCTACTTTCAAAAGCCGGCTTTTATCTTTCTATATAATTCCTCGCCATATTCTCCCGCCGGCTTCCCACATATTTCTATCCTATGCTGGGCAACCGGAACAAGCCACATGTGCCTTTGCACCAGCGACCTGCAGGCGCATCTTCTGCAATAGTACGGATTGAAGCAAGTACATGAAAATGTTGATTATCTGGTTCATCCTCATTCTTAGATTTTCTCTCATGAACTGCCAGCTCTACAATCATGCCACGTGCTACGAACTGTTCCCGACAAAACTCTCTTGCCAGTTCTATATTTTCACCCAGTGTCAGTTCATTTTGAAGGACAATATCAAAAGAATATGCTAACTGCGTCCTCTTCCCTTTCTCTACCTTCTCCACCTCGTTCCAGAATGTCTCCCGATCAGTCAGACTGTAAATGTCAACATACTTTTGTACAAAAAGTGGAAAATTTTTTTGTACAATTACCGGTGCTATGCTTCAGCCTCCTGAGTCTCCAGATAGGCTCGTTTATATAACTTATTAGTCAGGATAACCAACAGAATTAAATAAAAACCGGAGGCAGTAAATATAGAAGGCAGGCAGTCTCGTTATAAGACTACCTGCCTGTTGATTATTCTTATGCTGTTTTCTGTATTTCCTCAATTTGACAAACTGGAATTTATTTACTTTTCTTCACAACCGGATTCTTAGAAAACATATCTTTTATTCCTAATCCAATTATAAACACTCCGAAAAGTGACCATATAATAAACCCTATCATATTGTTTCTCCTTACAAATTGAATTAAAAGCCACCATAATGAGACAATGTCTCTGTTGCAAATTCTGTACCAACT
>ERZ773210.1637-NODE-1637-length-21126-cov-14.822932_pt1 | contig 21126 bp, 18 predicted proteins | sample MGYA00580528_ERZ773210 | MGnify/ENA primary metagenome ERZ773210 (study PRJEB29015, sample SAMEA2737769) | human gut metagenome | biome: human gut; feature: human-associated habitat; material: faeces | place: China | collected 2012 ...
AGGAGGGCGACGGTTGCGCTGCTCGTGCCACCGATCGTCAGCTGAATTTCAATCCGCGCCCTCCGCGAGGAGGGCGACGGTTGCGCTGCTCGTGCCACCGATCGTCAGCTGAATTTCAATCCGCGCCCTCCGCGAGGAGGGCGACGGTTGCGCTGCTCGTGCCACCGATCGTCAGCTGAATTTCAATCCACGCCCTCCGCGAGGAGGGCGACTGCCACGATGTAGGGCGCGTCGCACTGGTAGTCATTTCAATCCACGCCCTCCGCGAGGAGGGCGACGAACTGTTTTGTTCGCCACTCTGATTGCTCCGAAATTTCAATCCACGCCCTCCGCGAGGAGGGCGACGAGTGACAGCAAAGAACTTCGGAGGAACAAAAAAATTTCAATCCACGCCCTCCGCGAGGAGGGCGACGCGAAACTGGCGCGGTGTCTATTACGCCGGTACGAATTTCAATCCACGCCCTCCGCGAGGAGGGCGACGAATACAACCGCGACCCGCTGTTAATTCCAATGCTTATTTCAATCCACGCCCTCCGCGAGGAGGGCGACGGGACAGCACAAACGGACAGCGGGCCGGGCAGGGAATTTCAATCCACGCCCTCCGCGAGGAGGGCGACCCAAGACAAGCCGCCTGACGGCGGGCCTTGACAATTTCAATCCACGCCCTCCGCGAGGAGGGCGACATTGGCTGTGCGGCGCTCTTGTTGTTCTCATAGAGATTTCAATCCACGCCCTCCGCGAGGAGGGCGACAGTAGTAGTCCAGATAACAGTTATCCATTACCGGATTTCAATCCACGCCCTCCGCGAGGAGGGCGACGGTCTTTGTAGCCCAGCTTGCTCGAGGACGAGGAAATTTCAATCCACGCCCTCCGCGAGGAGGGCGACCGCGCGAGCGGCTCTGCCTTGTCTTGATACTATTAATTTCAATCCACGCCCTCCGCGAGGAGGGCGACCCCGTATCAGCAGGCGGGCATCGACGCCATTCTGATTTCAATCCACGCCCTCCGCGAGGAGGGCGACAGACGACTGGCTGCGACACATTCTGTTTAAAGAGATTTCAATCCACGCCCTCCGCGAGGAGGGCGACCAGTCCTGTTTTTCGGTTTCTTCGGTCAGCCAATATTTCAATCCACGCCCTCCGCGAGGAGGGCGACCGGCATCGGCCGCGTCCAACTCTGGTCAAAGTAATTTCAATCCACGCCCTCCGCGAGGAGGGCGACAGTTCAAGGGCGGCTTGGGGGGTGGGGACTTGAATGATTTCAATCCACGCCCTCCGCGAGGAGGGCGACTCGGCTTTAAGGTGACGGACGACGAGGTTTGGGAATTTCAATCCACGCCCTCCGCGAGGAGGGCGACGCTATGCTTGTCCGAAACCTGTGAAACTTTCCCGGTATTTCAATCCACGCCCTCCGCGAGGAGGGCGACGCGGTATCCGGCTGGGCTATAAGGCTACTGTTAAATTTCAATCCACGCCCTCCGCGAGGAGGGCGACGTTCCTTTAGTCAGAGGGTAGTTGTTTGACCTGAATTTCAATCCACGCCCTCCGCGAGGAGGGCGACGAACGGTTTCCGCAAGGTGCTGTACTGGTCCAAAATTTCAATCCACGCCCTCCGCGAGGAGGGCGACCAGTTTGAAATCCGCGGCATCCCGGTCAACAAGAAATTTCAATCCACGCCCTCCGCGAGGAGGGCGACGCAAAACAGAAATTGCGCGAACGCTCATCGTTCAATTTCAATCCACGCCCTCCGCGAGGAGGGCGACCGCCTGAATTTTCCGGCTTTTTTGGGGGTGGAAATTATTTCAATCCACGCCCTCCGCGAGGAGGGCGACGGTTATTTATTGGGACACAGATAGCTGCAAGTTTATTTCAATCCACGCCCTCCGCGAGGAGGGCGACACAGAAAGGATGGTGCAAACCATAAAACAAAAAATTTCAATCCACGCCCTCCGCGAGGAGGGCGACAACGAAAACCCGGAAAGACTCTGGGCCATAAAACGATTTCAATCCACGCCCTCCGCGAGGAGGGCGACAACGAAAACCCGGAAAGACTCTGGGCCATAAAACGATTTCAATCCACGCCCTCCGCGAGGAGGGCGACCGCTGCCGCCCGGCGTGCTTGCGCCGCCGTTTGCATTTCAATCCACGCCCTCCGCGAGGAGGGCGACAAGGGACCAGACCGAAGACACACTGAAAGCGTTACTGATTTCAATCCACGCCCTCCGCGAGGAGGGCGACGGGTGGAACCCCTGTAATGACTTCCCCGCCCAGCAATTTCAATCCACGCCCTCCGCGAGGAGGGCGACCACGGCACAGCAGGTGCAGCAGATGCTTTCTCTGATTTCAATCCACGCCCTCCGCGAGGAGGGCGACAAGCACCCGGCACTGTCGGATAAGACAGCCAAGGATTTCAATCCACGCCCTCCGCGAGGAGGGCGACGGCAAACGCACTGGCACTGAAGGAAATGAAAAAGATTTCAATCCACGCCCTCCGCGAGGAGGGCGACGCTTTACAGCGTGCCGGGGCTGTATAAACTGTAAATTTCAATCCACGCCCTCCGCGAGGAGGGCGACGTCTGTAAGGCTCTAGTTTTTCGGGCATGTAGTTATTTCAATCCACGCCCTCCGCGAGGAGGGCGACATCCCCGTTCCGGGTGTGGAGCGGGGACACGGTGATTTCAATCCACGCCCTCCGCGAGGAGGGCGACGTGCGGGCGCTCATGGACAGTTACGGCCTTGAGCTATTTCAATCCACGCCCTCCGCGAGGAGGGCGACAGCAGGAGCACGAACAGTTGCCCGACCGTGTGGCTATTTCAATCCACGCCCTCCGCGAGGAGGGCGACCTTGTGGTCGGCAATGGCCCGCTGGCCCCAGTAGATTTCAATCCACGCCCTCCGCGAGGAGGGCGACGGCGGCTTTACCCTCGAGGTACGGCCCACCGACGAATTTCAATCCACGCCCTCCGCGAGGAGGGCGACCGACGACATCATGGACAAAGGCTTCGAGTTTGTAATTTCAATCCACGCCCTCCGCGAGGAGGGCGACACCACGCCGGTGGTGCACCCGAAGGTCGTGGACCTATTTCAATCCACGCCCTCCGCGAGGAGGGCGACCACATACGGGTCAATGGTCGCGGCCACTTTCTGAATTTCAATCCACGCCCTCCGCGAGGAGGGCGACGGTGTCCAGTTTGGTGTTGCCGGTAATGTCAAAATCATTTCAATCCACGCCCTCCGCGAGGAGGGCGACAGCAAAAGCGGCGAAAAAATCCACCACGTTTGTTCCATTATACACACTTGTGCACAATTTGAAAAGGAACTTTACGAAGGCTCCGGCGAAATGCAAAACAAATCGTGCTAAGGTGTCTGTTTTTGCAGTGCGAAGCGCCCGGGGAAACCATGGGAGCTTGTGCCTCGCACGGCGGGGGATGCTAGAACATCAACACGTCATCCTGCGCAAAATCGGGGTGCAGGCCGACATGCTCCACCTTGCTCTGGTAGTTGTTGCCCAGCTGATAGAACCGCAGGCTGTCCAGTGCAGGGTCGATCAGCGCGGTCAGCTCGGCCTTCAAAACGGCGTACTGCGAAGCGTTCAGCAGGCACTCGAACACCGAGTTCTGCACCCGCTGGCCGTGGTTGACGCATTTCTTCGCCACCTTGCGCAGGCGCTTGCGGCCTGCAGGCGTTTCGGTGTTGACGTCGTAGGTGATGAGAACCAGCATGAACGGCACCTCACTTCCAGAAAAACGGCGGATATACGTCCAGATCGCCCCGCAAAGTCCGTGCCAGCAGCAGCGCCTGCACATAGGGCACAAGACCCCAGCTGAGCTTTTCTTTCAGGAAAGGGTGGGTGATGACCTCCCGCTTTTTCAGCTGCCAGGCGTGCAGGAAGGCGCGGCGGCCGTCCTCGGTCAGCAGAACGGCACCGTTTTCCTGCTTTTCAAAATGCTTCGCATTCACGACCTTCTGGTTGATGCAGGAGAGCACGAACCGGTCCGCGTAGACAGCACGCAGTTCCTCCATCAGGTCCAGCGCCAGGCTGCGCCGTCCGGGGCGGGCGCGGTGCAGGAAGCCCACATAAGGGTCCAGTCCGACCCCTTCCAGCGCGGCGGCGCAGTCGTTGGCCAGCAGGGAATACGCAAATGACAGCAGCGCGTTCACGTTGTCCCGCGGCGGTCTGCGGCTGCGGGAGGTGAAAACAAAATCCTCTTTCTGCTGCAGGATCAGCGCATGGAACCGGTCGAAATACCGCTGCGCTGCTTCGCCTTCCAGACCGCGCAATTGCTCTAAATCTTCGCAGGTCTCCAAAAGCGGCAGTGCGGCGGCCAGCTGTGCGCTGGTCTGCTTGAGCTGCTCCACCGGCACCCGCTGGGGGTGGTCGCGGGTGGCACGCTCCAGCACCCAGCGGGCATTGTAAACCTTGCCCAGGATGAAATTGCGGGCGTAGGCGCAGCTGCGGGCCTCGCTGGCCGAAATTTCATACTGCGTCTGCCGCAGCAGAACATTGCCGCGTTCCTCGCCCACCGTGCGGGCCAGAAAGCGCCCCTGCGGTGAGAAAAAGCACAGGTCGATGCCCAGACGGCCGCACTTGCCCATCAGGGCGGGGGAGGCACCGGCGTAGCTGAAGCAGAGGATGCTTTCCAGCGTGTGCAGTGCCACTCGGCCGACTTCGGCCTTGTCGCAGCTGACGACCACATTTTCGCCGTCCAGCGAGAGGTAGGCGCTTTCGTTCAGCACGAACAGGGTGTTCAGGAATTGCCGCATGGTGTCACCTCCGTGGCCGCTTCGTCCAGATGGCTGCGCAGATAGGCCTTTGCGTCCGCGTTCCGGCAGAGCACGGGCAGGCAGAGCTCCTTCAGCGAGCAGGCGCTGCAGTGCTTGCCGGGCTTCACTTTGGGGGTGTAGCCGCGGGCGAAATACTGGTTCATTTCGTCGGCCATGCGCTGGGTGGCGGCGCGCAGTTCTTCCGTGAACGGCACCACCTCCCGGCGCCTGGTCTCGCAGTAATACAGCGCACCTTCCGGGATGCGGCACACCAGCATTTCCTCCAGCGCCATGGCCTGGGCGCAGAGCTGCAGCCGGTCGGCGTCGGTCTCTTTGGCGTGCCCGTGTTTATACTCCACCGGATATGGCTGCCAGAAGCCGGGGGCGCTCTGCAAGGAAATGCCCGCCTCGCTGGCCCGAAATTCCACCACGTCGCAGTTGCCGGACATCCGCAGCCGATGGCTGACCACCCACATTCCACGGGTGATGAGCAGATCTTTGCGGCGCTCGGTCTGGGCGTCGTCGTGGCAGCGGGCGTGGTCCAGCTGCCCTTCGGTGGTGCGCAGATTTTCCGCCCACTGCTGCTCCAGGTGGATCAATGCCCACTGACGGCGGCAGAAGGCAAAGTGCTGGATGCCGGACATCAGCAGGTAGTCGTCCGGCGCGTCCATCAGTTGAACCTCTCGCAGGTCACGCCGTCCGGCAGGGTGTCCGCAACGGTGACGGTGTAATCCTGATAGCTGCGGGGCGCGATGACATCCTCCTTCCGCTGGACTTTAACGGCATCAAACAGCTTGTAGGAGGGGGCGTTGCCCAGTTCGGAATCGTGTTTGAATACGATCAGCTCCCGCACGGCCATCTTGCCGCGGGCGGCGCTGTGGTCGTTCTCAAACATGTTCAGGATGGCCTGCCACAGCAGCTGCAGGTCATCCTCCGAGAAGCCGGTGGTCTTGCGGGCCAGATTGGCCGAAACGTAACCCTCGGCGCGGTACAGGCCGTACGGCACGATGTGCTTGCGGCCCATCTCGGTGCCCTTCTTTTCGGCGTCGGCTTCGGTAGTGATGGCCACGCGGGTGATGGTGACTTCCTGCGGCAGAATGGGGTCCACCGAGCGGGCAAAGCTCAGCTGCACCGGGCCGCGCACCTGACCGCAGTTCAGTGCACCCTTTACAAAGGTGGTCATCACGGCGCCAAAGGTGCGGATATCGTAGAAATTCGCGCACATATAATCCCGCAGTTTGCGGTCGATATCCGGGTCGGATCGCTTGGCCTTTTTCAGGTCTTCGTCCGGGGCAAGGCCGCAGGCGGTCAGGGCTGCAGCGTCGCTGCGGTTCAGGGGCACGCCGTCCTTGATGTAGATGCGGTAGCCGTCTTCATCCTCTTTCAACGTTTCTACATAGTTGCGGATCTTGCGCTTGAGGCAGACGTCCGTCACCAGGCCGTAACCGGTCTCCGGGTCGATGCGGGGCATGTTGCCGGCATCCGGGTCGCCGTTGGGGTTGCCGTTTTCCACGTCGAACAGAATGACGAAATCGTAGCGGTTCTTGATGGGCTCAGACATGGTTTATTCCTCCTTGTTTTTCTTCTCAAAGCGTTTCTGGGTTTGGTGATAATAGCCGATCTCAAACTTGCCCTGGTCCGGCAGGCTCAGCCGGGCGGGGTAGCCGCTTGCAGGCAGCAGTGCCATCAGTTCGGTGATTTGCTTGTTGTAATAAGTGGCGTTAGCCGTGTTCAGTTTTTGCAGGTGCTTCTGTGCCAGTTTGATCAGCGTAGGAAAGGTCATAGCAGGTGTGGCACAGGCGGAATTGAAATACCGGTCTTTGATGGTGGTGTTGATGCCGGGGTTGGCAGCACTCTGCACGGCTTCCAGCACAGAGAACAGCCGCCCCAGAATGTAGGGCACATTGGTGGTTTCGTTCAGGCTCACAGTAAAGACCTCCTTGTTCAGATCGGTGGGGGAATTGCGCAGATAATAGGCTTTCAGAATGGCGGCGCGCCCGCGGGTCACGTCCTGCTCGGCGCGGATGCGCATCGTCACGCCGTTGAGCAGTGTGGCGGGGTAGCGCCCGCCGGTCAGCACGGCACGCAGCAGGTCACCGACCAGCTGCGGTGCGGGGGAGGGGCTGCGTTCCTTGCGGTTGACGGTCTCCATGGCCAGTGCCCAGACGGACAGCGTTTTGCGGTTATCATAGGCCGGGCGGGTGATCTCCAGTGCGTCGGCGTGTTTTTGCAGGTTCCGGGCAAAGGTTCCAAAAGTATCCCGCAAGAAGAAACGCACGGAAAGCCGCGCGGCGTTGGGGGCCAGCCCCAGCACATAAAAATGCTGATCCGGCGCAAGCTCTTTTTCAAGGAACGGTACGGTCTGCCCGGCGGCCAGCCGCCTGAGCGCCGCCTGCACATCCGCTTCCTCAATGCCGGAAGCTTCCTCTGCACCAAACAGGAACAGGCTGAACGCATCCTGATACGCAGGCTCCGCACTCTCGGCCCAGCAGACGATGGTGGTGTCACCCACCCGCTTGCAGTGGTTCCGGTCTGCGATCAGCAGGTTCAGGGCGGTGGTGTAGGCAAAGGCGGCGTACTCGCTCACGGGAGCATTCTCGCCCTGCTCGTGGCCGTAGGAACAGAAGGCCGGTGCGTTGAAGGAGACCAGCGCAGCACCGGCGCTTTGTGCACCCATCACGCCCTTGATGGCGGGGTGCACCAATGCGGCAGGGGCCTGCTTGCCGGTGATCAGGCACTGCATCGTGGCGGCGTCTGCGTCTGCGGTACCATAGTGGGCCTGCCAGGCCGCCTGAATGGCGGGGGCATCGTTGGCGAGAATGTGGTGGTGGTCTGGCGCTTCGTAACCGAAAATCAGGTTGGTGTTTCCGGTCAGGTCTTTCCATTCTGCGTTCAGCAGGGGATGTTCTGCCGCCTGCGCCGGGTCCCAGCTGTCAAAATAAGCCAGAATGGCTTTTGCGGCGGGGTCGTCCACGCCGTCCAGCAATTTATGGTGCAGCTGGGCACAGGCCTCGAAGCACTGTTTGGCGCGGTCCGGTTTGCCCTTTTCATCTGCACCCAGAAGATAGGACGAATTGTCGCACAAAAAGTTGGCAGCGATGCCGACGGTACGCTTGACGTGGGCGGGTACCCGCAGCTCCCGGGGGACGATGACCGTCTTTTTGCCCTTGGTCTCGCTGACGCGCAGGTCCACGACATCCACCAGCTGCCCGGCGTCATTCAGACGCAGCTCATAGCTTACCTTAAAATGACCATCCCAGCCGGGTGCGGCGATCTTGCCCTGCCGTAAAAGCTGCTCATAGTAGGCGGTCAATGCTTGCAGGATCATGTGAACACCTCCACATTCCGGCAGTCCAGCACGCCGTCCACCAGCTTTGCCCGGAAGAACTGGGGCTGGATGTTTTCCGGGTCCGTGTAGTCCAGGTCGTAGAGCATGAAGCCCAGGTCCTGCGTGACGGGCAGGGCGGGGATGGGCTCCCCGGCGTGCCACTCGCGGAAGTTGGCCGGGAACTCCCGGCAGCCGAAACAGGGCTGGTGATAGCACTGGCCTTTGTTCAGCCGCCGCCGCAGGATGTCCTGGAACTTGCCGGGATTATCGCCGGGGGCGGCCTTGTCCGTCATGGTAAAGTGGCACTCGATGACGTAGTGCACATCCTGCAGCACCAGCGCGGCCCGCTGCTGAATGTCTGCCGAGGTGTACAGCACCGGCGCGGCACCGCCCTTGGCCGCACTGAGCGCCGCCGAGGAAAGCAGGGTGGATTTGACCTCGTTGCGGCGGATGTTGGTGAACCGCACCGGGTTCAGCAGGTAGATGCGATCAATATGGTACTTCATGCCCGGGTGCCAATAGATCGCTTCCACCAACCCTCTTGCCGCCGACGGCGTGATGATGTCGTAGCTCACGCGCTCTGTCTTCATCTCGGGCCGGCTGAAGCAGGCGTGATCGCCCCACACTTCGATCAGCATTGACATGGGTACCGCCTCCTTTCTGAATCCGGTCGTACAGTCTGGCAGGAACTTGTCTTAGCCATAACGTTCACTCCTTTCTGTTTCAAGCTTCATGAAAAAGGTCTTTGGCGTTATCTTGGCATACAGGCAGACAGCTGTCAATTTGTTTGGCGTATGTGACGCAAAATGGGGAGTGCAGCGCAGATGCCCGCAAAGGAAGAAGCTGCCCGGCCGCTTCTCTCTTTGTCTGTATTCTACCGGAACAAAAGTCCGATACACAGGACTTCTATCTGTTTTCAGCTGTTTTTTCTCAGAAAAACAGGCCAATGCCGGTCTCCGTGTCCAGCGCAAGGCCGGTTTTGGCGCTGTACTGGTTCAGGTCCGTCAGGATGGCGCTGCCTTCTGGCAGCAGTTCCAGCGCCCCGGCAGCGTCCAGCTTTTCAAACTGCGGGGCATAGCAGGCCACGCTGTAGGTGCCCAGACGGCGGTACAAACTGCGGCTGACCATGCCGCTGCGCAGCTGGGCACAGAGTGCTTCCCCTTCGCCGATGGGCAGATAGACCGTGCGGGTGGGCGTTTCGATCAGCTGGAATTCCGTGGCCACCTGCGCAAACGGGAACTGACAGCCGGAAATGCCGTGGCGGAACGCATCCAGAATGCCTTTTTTGTCCAGTGCCTCGGCACCCCGTGCAAAGTAAAGCTCCTGAAAATAAGTGCGGATGGCATCCGGGGTGTTGAGCTGCGCATAGTCATTTTCATGGCAGCGGGCGGCATACTGCAGGGCGTGCACATGCTGGTGCAGCATCTGCGGCACCGCGCAGCCTTCCAGCCGGAAGCAGTACACCTTGCTCTCTGCCGCGCTGCGGCGGCCTTCGCGGTTGCAGCGCCCGGCGGTCTGCAGCAGCGAGTCCAGCCCGCACTGCTCCCGGTAGGCGGCGGGGAAGTCTACGTCCACACCGGCCTCGATCAGCGAGGTGGACACCACCCGGCAGGGCAGGCCGTCCGCCAGCCGCTGCCGGATTTCTTCCAGCTGGCGGCGGCGGTCTGCGGCGCACAGCAGGGTGGTCAGGCAGAAACTGCCTTCTTCGGGCAGGGCAGCATACAGTTCCTGCGCCGTCTTGCGGCGGTTCACCACGCACAGCACCTGCGGCAGGGCCGCCAGCTGCGCCGCAAGTTCTTCCTGCGGCAGCGTGCCAATGTCCCGGATGGTCGTGCGGCGGAGGGTCTCATAGAGTGTTTCCGTGTCCGGGCTGATCTCCTGCAGGTGCAGTTCCGGGGCAAATTCCTTGAAAAGGGATTCCAGCGCAGGCTGGGTGGCAGTGCACAGCACAGCGGTGGCGTGGTAATGCTGCACCAGCTGGGCAATGGCGCTGATGCAGGGCTTGAGGGAGTCCAGCGGCAGAGTCTGTGCCTCGTCAAAAATGATCACGCTGTCAGCGATGTTGTGCAGCTTGCGGCAGCGGCTGCTGCGGTTGGCATAGAGCGACTCAAAAAACTGCACGGCGGTGGTGACGATGACCGGCGCATCCCAGTTTTCGCTGGCCAGCAGCTGGCGGTACTGGGCGGGTGTCAGGTCTTCGGTGTTGGTGGTCTTGTATTCGGCGCTGGAGTAATCCGCAAGGACGTTTTCCTCCCCCAGAAGCTTTGTGAAGTTTGCAGCGGTCTGGTCGATGATGGACATATACGGGATGACGTAGATCACCCGCTTCATGCCCTGCGCGGCGGCGTGCTCCAGCGCGAAGGCCAGCGATGCAAAGGTCTTGCCGCCGCCGGTGGGCACAGTGAGGGTGTAGAGCCCCTGCGGCCCGTGGGCTCCTTTGTCCAGACAGGCTTGCAGCACGGCGTTGCGCTGGCGGCTGACCGGGGTGGTGCTCTCCGCGCCGAGATAGCGCTCTGCCTGTGTCCGGGCCTTTTCCAGCAGGGCGGGGATGCCCTCGCCGCCGCCGCGGGGCGCGGCCCGGCCGTTCATGAAGGTCTCGGTATCAAGAAAATCTGCGTCCACCAGGCAGGAGTAGAGCATCCGGGTGAAGAAGGCAAAATCCAGCAGGTCGCGGTTGGCCCAGGCGGGCGGGGCACTTTGCGGCAGGGGCACTTCCTGCCAGCCGCCGTAAGGCTCCACGGGCTTTTTCAGGCGGCCGAACAGGGTGCCGTCCTCCGGGTCCGCATTCCGCTGATTGCCGCCGTCCGGCAGGCCGGTGTGATGGCCCGCAACGGCAAAGGCCGCCTGCGGGTGCGGCGGGCGGCAGTGCATGGCTTCCTGCGCCCCGGCGGTGGCGTGGTCCACCCGGGGGCCGTCTTCCAGCAGCCGTTTCTGGAAGGCAGTGCTGTATTTGCCGATATCATGCAGCCAGCCGGCGAAGCGGGCTTCCTCCGTTGCGCCGAAGGGTGCGGCAAACTCTCCGGCCAGGTCAGCTGTGCCGGAAAGGTGCTCATAGACGGTTTGTGCGCGGGCTTTATCCTCGCTGATGTGGGCAAGTGCAGGATTTGAATTCATGGATGCCACTCCTTTCCTATCTGCCCCAACGATACCGCGCTTTGGGAACACTGTCAAGAAATGGCAAAATCTTTGGTGCTCTGCACGAAACGGACGGTGCGTTTCCGGACACTCTGCCAAAAACAAAACCGCCCTCCCGCGCCCGGAAGGGGCAGGGGAGAGCGGTGAAAAGGGACGGTTTAATCTTCTTCGTGGGATTCCATGGCGTTGAACCGTTCGAGGAAGCTGTGCTCCACGCCCTCGGACTTGTAGCCCGGCATGGTGTCCAGCGCCACGGCGTGGATGCTGCGGAAGATGCTGTTCTCGATGTTGGGGTTGTCACGCTTCAGGCGGCGCAGCAGGGTCTTGACCTCCTGCCGCTTGGAACCGCCGCCGCCGTTGTCGCACATGGTGCAGTTTTCGGTAAAGCGGCAGGCGCACTGGATGAATTCCAGCTCGTTGTAGCGCTTCCACGCGAGGATATCTTCCTCCCGGATGCAGTACATGGGCCGGATCAGCGTCATGCCGGGGAAGCTGGTGCTGTGGAGCTTGGGCGGCATGGCCTGCAGCTGGGAGCCGTAGAACATGCTCATGACGGTGGTTTCGATCACATCGTTGAAGTGGTGGCCCAGTGCAATTTTATTGCAGCCCAGTTCCTTGGCCTTGCTGTACAGGTGGCCGCGGCGCATCCGGGCGCAGAGATAGCAGGGATTTTTGTCGGTGTTGTTGGCCACGGCAAAAATGTTGCTTTCAAAGATGGTCACCGGGATGTGCAAAAGCTCTGCATTGCTCTCAATTTTCTGGCGGTTGATCTCATTGTAGCCGGGGTCCATCACCAGAAACACCAGTTCAAAGGGCACATCGCTGTGGCGCTGCAGTTCCTGCATGAGCTTTGCCATCAGCATGGAGTCCTTGCCGCCGGAGATACACACGGCAATGCGGTCACCTGCCTGCACCAGCTCGTAGCGCTTGACCGCCACGATGAAAGGCGTCCACAGTTCTTTCCGGTACTTTTTGATGATGCTGCGTTCGATCAGCTGATAGGGTTCCAAATCTCGCTTCATAATACTCCTCTTTATTGGGTCAGGGCGTTGTAACAGGCATCGAACGCCTGCAGAAAGCCGGTGATCTCATCCTCGGTGGTCAGGTGGCTCAGGCTGATGCGCCACGAGGACAGCGCGTTGCGCCGGTCATGGCTCACGGCGAACACCGCCCGGGAGGGCAGGCCGTCCGACGAGCAGGCCGATTTGACCGAGACGCACAGGCCTTTGGCGTCCAGCTCTCGCTGGAACACGGTGCCCTTCACGTTCTGTACGCTCAGGTTCAGGATCTGCGGCACGGCGTGCTCCGGGCTGTTGATGCGCACCTTGGGGTACTTGGCCAGCTCGGTGCGCAGGCGGGCGTTCAGGGCGCGGATGTGTTCCACCCGGGCGGGCAGCTCGGTCACGGCCTTGTCCAGTGCCAGCGCCAGCGAGCAGGCCAGTGCCACGGTGGGCGTGCCGCTGCGGTAGATGGTGGCGCTTTCGCCGCCGTGGATGAGGGGCTCCAGCGCAAGGCCCCGGCGCTTGACCAGCACGCCGATGCCGTTCAGCCCGTAGAACTTATGAGCGGTCAGGCTCATGGTGTCGATGCCGTCGAAAGAAACCGGCAGCTTGCCCACGGCCTGGGTGGCGTCTACATGAAAATGGCAGTGGGGGCGGTCTTTCAGAAGTTCCGCGATTTCCGCCACCGGCTGCACCACGCCCAGCTCACTGTCCACGGCGGTGACTGCCACCAGAATGGTGTCCGGCCGCAGCAGCTCTTTCAGGTGGTCAAGATCCACCGTGCCGTCCTGCCGGATGTCCACAAGGTCGATCTCGTATCCCTGCTCCTGCAGGGCAGTCAGGCTGCCGCTCACCGAGGAGTGCTCCAGCGGGGTGGAAATGATGTGTCTGCCATGGTGGCGCTCCAGCCGGGCGATGCTCTTGATGGCAAAGTTGTTGGCCTCGCTGGCACCGGATGTATAGATGATCTCGGCGGGCTGCACCCCCAGGCTGCGGGCGATGCTCTGGGTGGCCTCGTCGATGGCGGCCTTGGCGGCGGCACCGGCCGCATGGCGGGAGTTGGCATTGCCCGGGCAATGGCGTTCTATTTCACAAAACCGCGCCAGCACGGCTTCATCCACCGGCGTGTTCGCGGAATAATCCAGATAGATCATAGATCCTCCTGAGATACACATTATAATAGTAGGAAATTGCAGCAGGTTCTATTATAGTGCGCTTTGGCCCGGATTGCAAGAGAGCGGCGCAAAACTTCCGGGCTGGAAATCCAAGAGAATTGCCCAAAACGGTTGCGAAGCGGCAAAAAGTCTGCTATAATCAAAAGAAAGACTGCCCGCGGCCTTTTGCGGGGCTTTGGGCGGCAGTCTTGTTTGGAAAGAGCCTGAAGGAAAGGGGAGAGCACCATGCTGCACACGAATCACCGACTGCGCTGCACAGCTTTTTCCATTTTCCGGGCGGAATCATTGTTCCCAAATTTCAGAGGCATTGCCGTTTGAACAACGGCGGTGCCTCTTTTTTGGGGCTGGGAAGTTCTGTAGGAGGCAGAAAAACTCATGAGTGAAAAAATCGACTACTCCAAAGGCATTTACGACGCGCGCCAGCTGGGCGCGGGCCGCATGTTCATCCTGGGCGTACAGCACATGTTTGCCATGTTCGGCGCAACGGTGCTGGTGCCGCTGCTCACCGGCCTGAGCGTTTCCACCACCCTGCTGTGCGCGGGTCTGGGCACCCTGCTGTTCCACCTCATCACCAAAAAGAAGGTGCCCGCATTCCTGGGCTCCTCCTTCGCTTACCTGGGCGGCTTCTCCATCGTGGCTCCCATGCTGGCTGATGCAGACGGCAACCTGACCGTGGCCAACACCAAGATGCTGCCTTACGCCTGCGCGGCCGTCGCATTTTCCGGCCTGGTATATCTGGTGGCCAGCCTGCTCATCTCCACCTTTGGCATCCGCCGCATCATGAAGTTCTTCCCGCCGGTGGTCACTGGCCCCATCATCATCTCCATCGGCCTGATCCTGGCTCCCTCCGCCATCTCCAACTGCCAAGCCAACTGGCTGCTGGCCTTTGTGGCGCTGGGCGTGGTCATTATCTGCAACATCTGGGGTAAGGGCATGGTCAAGATCCTGCCCATCCTGATCGGTGTGCTGGTGTCCTACGCGGTGGCTCTGGTCACCGGTGCCGTGGACTTCCAGCGCATCTCTGAGGCAGCCTGGATCGGCATCCCCCTGCACAAGGAAGCCATGGGCCTGTTCGCCATCGACGGCAGCCCCGAGTTCATCAGCGCACTGTTCACCATCATCCCCATCGCTCTGGCAACCATGATGGAGCATGTGGGCGACATCGCCGCCATCAGCGCCACCGTTGGCCACAACTACATCAATGACCCCGGCCTGAACCGCACCCTGCTGGGCGACGGTCTGGCCACCACCATGGCCGGCCTGCTGGGCGGCCCGGCCAACACCACCTACGGCGAGAACACCGGCGTGCTGGCCCTGAGCAAGATCTACGACCCGCTGGTCATCCGCATTGCCGCTGTGCTGGCCATCATCCTGAGCTTCAGCCCCAAGTTTGAGGCCGTCATCAACACCATCCCCACCGGCATCATCGGCGGCATCAGCTTCGTGCTGTACGGCATGATCTCCGCCATCGGTGTGCGCAACGTGGTCGAGAACCGCGTGGACTTCACCAACAGCCGCAACCTGATCGTGGCTGCTGTCATTCTGGTGTGCGCTCTGGGCTTCAACTCGGTGGGCGGCGTCAGCTTTGCCATCGCAGGCGTCACCATCAACCTGTCCGGTCTGGCTGTGGCTGCCATCGCAGGCATCCTGCTCAACGCCATCCTGCCGGGCAACGACTACGAGTTCGACGCTGCCGACGGTGCCGAGGCCGCTTCCAGCAGCAACCTGCAGGTCTGATATCTATACTATAATAGTACAAACCGCGAAAGCCGCTCTGCGCACTGCAGGGCGGCTTTTCTGCTGGGTTCGCATAGGCGCAGAAAGGGTGCATAGGGCAAATAAACTAAAATTCGGACCATGTTTTTAGTGACCCTGCCAGATTTTTAAAAGTAGGAATAATTCTTAAAATTATCCTTGACTAACTAGGAATCATTCGCTATAATAGAGCCATGAGAAGCGCCGGTGAGTACCAACACCGCTGCTTCGGTCAAAAGAAAAACAGAGAATAATGGAGGTCTATTCTTATGAAGAAATATGTTTGCACCGTTTGTGGTTATATTGCTGAAGGCGAGATCCCGGCTCAGTGCCCCGTCTGCAAGGCTCCGGCCTCTGCATTTGTGGAAAAGACCGGCAACACCTACGTCACCGAGCATGTGGTGGGCATCGGCAAGGCCGAGGGCGTGCCGCAGGAGATCGTGGACGGTCTGCGCGCAAACTTTGAGGGCGAGTGCAGCGAGGTCGGCATGTATCTGGCTATGGCTCGTGTGGCCGAGCGCGAGGGTTACCCCGAGATCGCCGAGGCTTACAAGCGCTATGCTTATGAGGAAGCTGACCATGCATCCCGTTTTGCCGAGCTGCTGGGCGAGGTTGTCACCGACAGCACCAAGAAGAACCTGATGATGCGTGCCGAGGCCGAGTGCGGCGCCTGTGCCGGCAAGATGGACCTGGCCAAGAAGGCAAAGGCTCTGAATCTGGACGCCATCCACGACACCGTCCATGAGATGGCAAAGGACGAGGCCCGCCACGGCCGTGGCTTCGAGGGCCTGCTGAAGCGCTACTTCAACACCGAAGTCTGATCAGGTTTCCCCAGTCATCCATTCTGCCCGCTGCAGGACGCATTGCCCTGCAGCGGGCTTTTTGCGCTTGACAGCCTGTGCCCCGGCGGCTTATACTGGGAAAAATGGGGAACAAAAGGGGAATGGGAATGGAGAAACTTGCCAAAAACAAAACGGCCCCGGGCCGCTACGCCCTGCTGGACGAGCTGCGCGGACTGGACCTTGTCAGCATGATGCTGTATCATGCCTGCTGGGATCTGGTGTTCCTGTTCGGCGTAGAAATGAAGTGGTATGCCGCGACGCCGGGTCATCTGTGGCAGCAATCCATCTGCTGGGTGTTCATCCTGCTTTCCGGCTTCTGCGTGCCGCTGGGGCACCACACTCTGCGGCGCGGCGCGACGGTCTTCGGGGCCGGGGCACTGATCACGGCGGTGACGCTGCTCTTTATGCCGGAGGAACGGGTCATTTTTGGAGTGCTGACCTTTTTGGGTGCAGCCATGCTGCTGACCGGCATTCTGGAACCGCTGCTGCAAAAGGTGCCGCCTGCGGCAGGGCTTGTGGTTTCGGCGGTGCTGTTTGCGCTGTGCTATTCGGTTTCCTCCGGCTGGGTGGGCGTTGGAAGCTGGAAGCTTTTGCTGCCGCAGGGCCTGTATGCAAACTACCTCACAGCCTTTTTTGGGTTTTACCCGGAGGGCTTCTTCTCCACGGATTACTTTGCGCTGCTGCCATGGATCTTTCTGTTCTGGGCGGGGTATTTCGGGCATCGCAGCATTGGCAGAGCGCGGATGGAGGCACTGCGCGGCTCGGTGTGTGCACCGCTGGGCTGGATGGGGCGGCATTCGCTGGTGCTGTATCTGCTGCATCAGCCGGTCATCTTTGGGGTGCTTTGGGTCATCTTCCAAATTTTTCACTAAAAAGGCTTGACACGGCCCGTCAGCTGTGGTATCCTATCGGTGGTTAGAGAAAGCTAACCGCCAGGAGAGCGCGTCTGTGGTTCCAGACGCGTTTTCACGGAATATGAAGTTAGAGATATCTAACTAATATTGATTTGAGAGAGGTCGATCTTTTATGAGCAAAGTAGCAGTCGTATTCTGGAGCGCAACCGGCAACACCGAGACCATGGCAAACTGCGTCGCAGAGGGCGCAAACGGCACCATCGTGCCCTGCGGCGAGATGAACGCTGCAAAGCTGGCTGAGTTTGATGCAGTGGCTTTTGGCTGCCCCGCAATGGGCGCCGAGCAGCTGGAGGAGAGCGAGTTCGAGCCCATGTTCTCTGACCTGGAGGGCTCCCTGAACGGCAAGAAGATCGCCCTGTTCGGTTCTTACGGCTGGGGCGACGGCCAGTGGATGCGCGACTGGGTCGAGCGTGCGCAGGGTGACGGCGCACAGGTGCTGAACGGCGAAGGCCTGATCTGCAACGAGGCACCGGACGACGATGTTCAGGCAGCCTGCCGCAAGCTGGGCGCAGACCTGGCTGCATGGTAAGCCGGAAAAGCTTCTCTTGACAAAAAAGGTCTGGTGCGCTAAACTGTAAAAATGCCGCATGTCGGCGTTTTTATAAGATCAAAAGTTAGAAGCTTCTAACTTTTTCGGGCGCAGCAGACCCTGTACAGAATGCAAAATGGCGGCAGGGGACAGCAGGCGGAAAAAGCCTGTGCTCCTGCCGTTTTTCGTTTGAAAAGGCGGTGTGTATGGCAGTGGCTGCAGCAATTGGTGTAACGGTAGGCTTTGCATTTCTGCGTGGTGCGGTGCGCCGCGCTGCGATCCGTTCGGCCCGGAAAAGCAGAAGGTGAAGATCAGGAGGAACGGACCCGATGTCGAAGGCCCCGAAGAATTTGGACAAAAAACGCGCAGAGGAAAAGCTGCTGGTCAGCGAGATGATCGCCCTGTACTGCCGCAAACAGCACGGCACCCCAAAAGGCAGCCTGTGCCCGGAGTGCCAGCAGCTGCACGACTATGCCCTGGCCCGCATCGACCGGTGCCCGTTCATGGAGACAAAGACTTTCTGTTCGGCCTGCAAGGTACATTGCTACAAGCCGGAAATGCGGGAGAAGATCCGCGCTGTCATGCGCTGGGCCGGCCCGCGGATGCTGCCGGTGCACCCGGTGCTTTCCCTCAAGCATGTGGCGGTGACCCTCAAGGCGAAGCGCGAAGCCAAAAAGGCTGGCTGAGTTTTCCAGCATAAAGCCTCTGCACCCGGGGCAACCTAAGGGCAGAGAGGTGATAAACATGGAAAACATCGGCGTGACCTGTGATGTCTGCGAGTGCTGCCACAATGTTGGCGGCTGCAAGTGCGACCTGCCCCAGATCAAAGTGACGGAGCAGTGCACCTGCACCACCCAGCAGGTGGAGACCCCGCACTACTGCCAGAACTACGAGAAAAAGTAAACCCCTGACGCAAAACAGCTCCCGCCAGAGCATTCCTCCGGCGGGAGCTGTTTTCGTTGTACTGTAAAGTTACCGCAGCGTCACGTTGCAGGTGGCAAGGCTGCGCACCAGCGTGCCGACGCTCTCTTTCATCTGGATGCCGGCAAAGCCCAGCGCAAAGGCGGCCTGCACATTGGCCAGGTTGTCGTCGATGAAGACGCACTCGTCGGCCTTCAGGCTGTATTTGTCCAGCAGGGCCTGATAGATGCGGGCGTCGGGCTTGTTGATGTGCACCTCGCAGGAGGCCACGCCGCCGTCAAACTGGTCCAGCACACCGCGGGCCGTCAGTAGTTCCAGAATGTCCTCGGGGATATTGCTCAGGTAGTAGACACAGTAGCCGTGGTTCTTCAGGCGGCGCACCAGCTCGATCATCCGGTGGCGGGGCCGCAGGATATGGGTCCAGTCGTCCAGCACGCCCTGCACCTCGAACTCGCACCCGGCGGCCTGGGCATTCTTCAGCATGGTGGCATTGCCCTCAAAGCGGGAGATGAGCCCGGCGTCCAGCTTCTTCCACTCCTCGCTGCCAAAGGTGAGGTCGTAGACCTTTTCCTCCATCTCGGCACTGCACAGCCGGTCCACCAGATAAGCTTTCGGGTCAAAATCGACCATCACGCCGCCGATATCAAAAATGATGCTTTTATACATAAAACGATCCTCTGTTTTTCTGCAAAAATTTCCGTTTGTAGTATAGCACAAACCGCCTCCCGGTTTCCACTGCTTTTTTGCATAGCAGCTGCCTGCCCGGCATAAGTTGTGGCAGAAAGGGGAGAGGTGCCGTGACCATCCGGGAATTGTGTGAAAAAGAGGTCGTGCAGCTGGAACGGGGCGTGTGCCTTGGCCGGGCCGATGATCTTGATTTTGACCCGGCCACCGCCCGGCTGCAGAGCCTGATCCTGCTGGGGCGGCCCCGGTTGTTCGGGCTGCTGGGCCGGGACGAGAGCCTGACCATCCCCTGGCAGGAGATCGAGACCATCGGCACGGATGCCATCCTTGTGCACACGGCCCTGCCGGAACCGCCCCCGCAGGCGCAGGAGCTGACCTTCTGGCAGAAGGTAAAGAAAAAGCTGGGAATGTGAGTTTTTTGTAAAATCAGGGGTGGACTTTTTCGGAGAAGTGACTATAATAATCGCAGAAGCTTTGTGCAAAAAGCATAGAGAAATCGTTCTTTCAAGCCCTGCCGGGGCTTTCATGACGTTGAAAACACGGATCGTGGAAAGGAAAACAGACCAATGAAAACTCCCAAACCGCTTCTGACCCTGCGGATGGTGTTCCCTGTGGCGGCATCGCTCATCGTGCTGCTGCTGGGCGAGTGGATCGCCCGCGGGTCGCTGACCGCTGATACATTTGCAAGCTTTATTTTCCCGCATATCGGTGCCTATCTTCTGGCCTGGCTGCTGCTGTTTCTGGTGTGGATGCTGCTGGACTGGATCTTCCGCTTTCCACCGTTGTCCACGCTGGGCATGGCGGTGCTGGGCTGTGCGCCCTGCGCGGTGAACTTCTACACCCTGCAGCTGCGCGGTGAGCCCTTCCTGCCCTGGGATCTGATGCAGGTATCGGAGGCTGCCGGGGTCGCCTCGGCGGCCGGCATCAAAATTCAGACCAGCATGATCGTCACCATCATCGTGGTGCTGGTGCTGATGGTGGGCAGCTTTTTCCTGTACCGCGGGCGGCATAAGCAGCGGTGGCTGCCCCGTCTGGCGGGCAGTGCGGCCACCGCTGCCGCCATCTGCCTGCTGGTGTTCGGCGTGTATCTGCAGCCCGCCGTCACCCAGGTGCTGGGCATCACGCCGGACGCCTGGATGCAGGACCGCTATTACCGCTATTACGGCGTCGTCACCGGCTTTATGACCAACCTGACCAATCTGGAGATCGACAAGCCGGAGGGTTATTCCGAGGAGACGGTGGACGACCTGCTGGACAAGGTGGACGAGAGCCGGAACTTCAGCACCGGCCCGCTCTATTCCACCAGCTACAGTGCCACTACCCCGAAGGACGAGCAGGAAAAGCAGCCCACCATCATTTATGTGATGGACGAATCCTACTGGGATGTGTCGGAGCTGGAACAGTACGGCATCGAGTTCGACACCGACGTTTCCGCCAACCTGCACGCCCTGCAGCAGACCAGTGCCTATGGCCGGGCCTACAGCCCCAGCTTCGGCGGCGGCACCTGTGACGTGGAGTTCGAAGCTCTCACCGGCTACTCGGTGTCCTTCCTGCCCAGCGGCAGTAAGCCCTACCAGCAGCATGTCACCAAACCCATGTTCGCCCTGCCCAATTACCTGCGGCTCAAAGGCTACCAGACGGCGGCGGTGCACTGCTTCTGGGCCAAGTACTGGAGCCGCGACAAGGCCTACCCCAACCTCGGCTTTGAGGATTTCATCAGTCTGGAAGACATGCACGGCGTGAACAAAGTGCGCAAGCACTACTGGACCAGCGGCCTTGTCACCGACGATTCCATGGCCGACCAGATCATCCAGCAGTACGAGAAGATGAGTGCTTCTTCGAACGAGCCCATCTTCCTGCACGCGGTCACCATGCAGAACCATACCAATTATAATAAGGACAACTACCCCGACGACGAGCGGGTGAAGGTGCTCAAGCACCCGGCGGGCATGTCGGCCAGCACCGTGGGCGCGCTGGAAGACTTCGCCACCGGCATCCGGGACGCAGATGCCATGCTGGGCAAGCTGACCGAATACTTCTCGCAGGTGGACGAGCCGGTCATTCTGGTGTTCTGGGGCG
>ERZ773210.1646-NODE-1646-length-21058-cov-3.562443_pt1 | contig 21058 bp, 17 predicted proteins | sample MGYA00580528_ERZ773210 | MGnify/ENA primary metagenome ERZ773210 (study PRJEB29015, sample SAMEA2737769) | human gut metagenome | biome: human gut; feature: human-associated habitat; material: faeces | place: China | collected 2012 ...
CTTCCGCAAACAAGCATAGCCAAATGGAAAACGAACTGCGAGAGCAGGCGCGCGCCCTCGCTCAGCAAATGGATGCCGTCTGGGAGTTCATGGTGGCCAATCAAGATCGCCTGGCCCAAGTGGCCTTCACGGAAGATGGCGTGTACCAGGGGCTTCACTGCGCCATTGCCGGTCGCATTATCGGTCAGTCTTTCACGATGCATTCCGATTACACGACGCGGTTCGTGAATTTCAACCCACGCAATAAGGCTGGCGAGCCCGACGACTACGAGGCGGCCGCGCTCTCCGCGTTCCACGACGATGCAAGTCGTGCCGACTACTATGGCTTTACCGACTATGAGGGCCGCCAGGTCTTTCGCTATGTGGCTCCCATGACCATAGAAGAGGCCTGCCTGCAGTGTCACGGCGAACCAGCCGGCGAGCTGGACGTCACTGGCGCTCCCAAGGAAGGCTGGAAGATGGGGGACGTGGGCGGTGCCATCAGCATCATCATGCCGCTTGACGTGTACCAGGCCAACGAGCGAGAGTCCGTCGCCCAAGACGTTTTATTCTTCGCCATCATGCTGGCGGTGTGTCTGGTGGCGGTGTATGTGGCGCTGACCTATTTGGTAACACGGCCTTTGGGTAAGATTCGCGCTGGCGTGGACGAAGTGTCCGAGGGCAATCTTGACGTGCGTCTCAGCTATAGCGAATCGTCCCAGGAGATGAGTTCGCTCACGACGGCCTTCAACGACATGGCCCACGAACTTGCTGATGTTTACGCAGGGCTTGAAGACGAGGTGGCCGATCGGACGGCGCAGCTGCAGCAGGCTAACGAGGTGCTCGAGCAGCAGCGTCGCCAGTTGGAAGCGGTTAACGCTCAGCTGGTGGATGAGAACCAGTACAAGAGCGACTTCCTTTCTATGGTGAGCCATGAGTTGCGCACGCCGCTCACTTCCATTGTGGCCTTTGCCGATCTGCTGAGCAAGCATCGCGCAGGAGCCGACGAGAACGAGGCTAAGGCCTTGGCGGGCATCGAGGCCAACTCCCAGGCGCTCATGCTGATGATCAACGACATTTTGGAAATGAGCCGTCTTGATGCCGGCCGCGTGAAACTGAGTCTTGAAGTGGTGGACATCGGCGATGTGGTGGGTATCGTGCGTGCCACGGTAGGGCCCCTGGCGGCTAAGGAGCATTTGGAATTTACAAGCGAGGTGGCGCCGGATGTGCCGCTGGTACGAGGCGATTTCGACAAGCTCGTCCATGTGCTGCAGAATCTGTGCGGCAACGCGGTGAAGTTCACCCCTGACGGGGGTACCGTGCATCTTAAGGCCGCTTTCCATCCTGCCAGTTCAAAAAGCGTTGCCGATGAGGTATGGCTTACGGTGGCCGATAGCGGCATCGGCATAGATACCGCAGATCAGGAACGTATCTTTGAGAAGTTTGTACAGGTGGATTCGTCATCCACTCGGCGCTACAACGGTACGGGATTGGGACTCGCCATCGTGCGCGAGTACGCCGAGATGCACGGAGGCTCAGTGAGCGTGGAAAGCGAACTGGGCCAGGGAGCCTCTTTTGTTGTGCGCATCCCTGTATCCGGACCGGTTTCACGTGAAGCAGCAGAGAAGGACGACAAATCTGATAGCGAGCCTAGCGGCGAAGATCTCCCGAAGGGGGAACAATCATGAATCGACCCATTAAGGTAATGCTCATCGACGACGATCCGGGCATCCATGAGAGCCTGCGGGCCGTGATCGAGGAGGCGGGCTACGAGTTCTGCGGGGCTCTTGGCGGGCGAGAGGGGCTTCGGCTGTTGGATGATGAGCGCCCCGACCTGTTGCTTCTCGATGTGATGATGCCTGGCATGAATGGCTTCGATGTCTGCCAACAAATGCGCGAGGAAGGACGTCGTATTCCCGTTATCTTTCTCACGGCGAAAAATGACATCGTAGACAAAAGCACGGGCTTCAAGGCCGGTGCCGATGACTACGTGACCAAGCCCTTCATCGCCGACGAGCTGTTGCTGCGCATCGACGCCCACGTGCGGCGTCATCGCGGCGACATCGAACATGCGCGCAAAAATTCAACCGATGTCAGTGAGCTGGTGCGCCGCGAACCGTGCCGCATAGGAGATCTGGAAGTGTTCTTCGATCGCTACGAAGTGCATTTGCACGGCGAGACAGTTCCTCTGACGGCCAAGGAATTCGAAATACTTGCGCTTTTGGCCGAAAGTCCCGGAGAGGTGTTCACGCGACGCCGCATCTATGAGCACCTGTGGGGCGAAACGGCGGAGGTGGACGAGAATTCCATCACGGTATTCATGCGCAAGATTCGCGAAAAGATTGAGAACAACCCCAGCGAGCCGCGATATCTGCTCACCGTCTGGCGCGTTGGCTACAAGCTGGCGGCAGAATAGAGGATCGTGGAGAGAGGGCGTCATCGCACTCCGAGTAGTTAACTTACTTAAGTTAAAGGCTAAGTTTGCCCATTTGCAATTTTTCCAATGTCGCCTTCGCTTGCGGGCAAGATTTTCGAGTTGTTAGACGTCTTATGTTGCGCGATGTTCGATTTCGGCTTGGTTTGCGGGGTTTTGCGCCGAAAAGAGCCGGAAATCGTCGGTTGGGCTTCAAATTGAGATTCCCCGAAGTCTAACAACTCGAAAAAAGCGCCCGAAAACGAGCGCTAGATTTGCCGGGGGCAAGTTGTAGTCGGCATGCCCTCTCGCCTCGCGCAGAAGGGCCCCCGTCGATTAGATGGGCGATAAAGTCATCTTTCCAGCCACCACCTCGCCTTTTCCCTGCGCGATTGTCGTGATTCACGAGTGCGAGTTGTTGCCCATTTGTTAGAATGGGGCATACTCGCAATAAATGTGCACGAAGGAGAGATGCGCGCCCATGGAAATGACGAAAGAGCAGCTTGAGCTTATCACCAATCAGCTGGCCACCATTAAGGAGCGGTCGCCGTTCTACGCGAAGAAGTTCGAGGGCATCGATGTGACGGACGTGCGCACCCAGGCCGACTTCGAAAAGCTGCCCTTCTCTGAGAAAGATGACCTACGCGCGGTGTATCCGCTGGGGCTGCAGGCGGTGCCCGACGAGGAAGTCGTGCGCATCCACAGCTCCTCGGGCACCACGGGCACGCCGGTTATCATCCCCTACACCCAGCAGGACGTCATCGACTGGGCCACGCAGTTCGCCCGCTGCTACGAGATGGCGGGCATCACCCCGCTCGACCGCATCCAAATCACCCCGGGCTACGGCCTGTGGACGGCCGGCATCGGTTTCCAGCTGGGCGCCGAGCGCCTGGGCGCCATGGCCATTCCCATGGGGCCGGGCAACACCGAGAAGCAGCTGAAGATGATGCAGGATTTGAAGTCCACGGTCATCTGCGCCACCAGCTCCTACGCGCTGCTTCTCGCCGAGGAGATCACCAAGCGCAACCTGCGCGACAAGATTCACCTGAAGAAGGGCGTCATCGGCTCCGAGCGCTGGGGCGAGAAGATGCGCAACCGCATTCAGGACGAGCTGGGCATCGAGATTTACGACATTTACGGCCTCACCGAGGTGTACGGCCCGGGCATCGGCATTTCCTGCGACGCTCACGACGGCATGCACATCTGGGACGACTTCGTCTACATCGAGATCGTCGATCCCGAAACCGGCGAGGTGCTGCCCGACGGCCAGGAGGGCGAGCTCGTGCTCACCACGCTGCGCAAGCAGGGCGCGCCGCTCATCCGCTACCGCACGCACGACCTCACGCGCATCATCCCCGGCGACTGCACCTGCGGCTTCGGGCATCGTCACCCGCGCATCGACACGTTGACCGGCCGCACCGACGACATGTTCAAGGTGAAGGGGTGCAACATCTTCCCCGCGCAGGTGGAGGAGGTCATCGCCGCGACCGACGGCACGAGCTCGGAGTACCAGGTGATGATAGAGAACATCAGCGGCAAGGACGTGCTCACCGTGCTGTTCGAGACCCCGCTCGACGGCGAGGCAAAACAGCGTGCCGAGGAGGAGCTGGCCCTCATCTTCAAGGCGAAGTGCGGCTGCACCCCCGACGCGAAGGGCGTCCCCATGGGCGAGCTGCCCCGCTCGGAGAAGAAGACCAAGCGCATCTTCGACAGCCGCTACTAAGCGCGCCGCATTCGAAAGGGGGCGAGAGCCATCATTACGAGCTTGAGTGAGAAGCAGACGATCCTCATCGTTGATGACTCGATGCTGAATCGCGCACTGCTTGCCGACATGATCGGCGATGCCTACCGCATCATCGAGGCGGAGGACGGCAAGCAGGCCGTGGCGGCGTTGCAGAAAGAGGGCGCGGGCATATCGCTCGTGCTGCTCGATTATGTCATGCCGCAGATGAACGACTTCGACGTGCTGGAGGTCATGAATAAAAACGGCTGGATCAAGGACATCCCGGTCATCATGGTGTCCGCCGAGTCCGACGCCGCCTATATCGAACGCGCCTACGAGCTGGGCGTGACCGACTTCATCAACCGCCCCTACGACGTGAACATCGTCCGCCGCCGCGTCATGAACACGCTCATGCTGTACCAGAAGCAGCGCACGCTCATGGGCATGGTGGCCGACCAGGTGTACGAGCGCGAGAAGTCCAACAACCTCATGGTGTACATCTTGTCGCACATCGTGGAGTTCCGCAACGGCGAAAGCGGCATGCACGTGCTGAATGTGCAGGCCATGACCGAGATGATCTTGACGCAGCTCATGCGCCTGACCGATCAGTATCCGCTGACCACCGAGGACATCTCGCTTATCACGATGGCCTCCAGCTTGCACGACATCGGCAAGATCGCCATCCCCGAGGAGATTCTGAACAAGCCGGGCCGTTTCACCGACGAAGAGTTCGCCATCATGAAGACCCACTCCGCCGTGGGCTCCGATATGCTGGACGATCTGGAGCTGTACAAGGACGAGAAGCTAGTGAAGGTCGCGCGGGACATCTGCCGCTGACACCATGAGCGCTGGGACGGCCGGGGGTACCCCGATGGCCTCGTGGGTGACGACATTCCCATATCGGCCCAGGTAGTTGCCCTGGCCGATGTGTACGACGCCCTTACGAGTCGCCGCGTTTACAAGCCGCCGTTCAGCCACGAAGAGGCCCTGCGCATGATTCGCGAAGGGGAGTGCGGCGCGTTCAACCCGCTTATTCTGGAATGCCTGACGGCGGTGGCGGGTGATTTGGAGAAGCGCCTGAACCACGGCATCACGGGCCGCGAGATTTCGATTGACTCGTTGCATTTGTCCGAGGCGACGCTGGATAACGGCGACGCCGAGGCCTCGAGCCGCACTCTCGAGCTGCTCGACTACGAGCGCATGAAGTACCATTTCTTCGCTTCCATGAGCAACGAAGTGCAGTTCGAGTTCACCGAAGAGCCGCCGATGATCGTGCTGTCCGACTGGAGCGATCACAAGCTCGATCTGCCCGAAATTGTCATGGATCCCTACAACGACGAGGCCTTCTGCGCGACGTTCGGCAAGGAGAACCTGGAGAAGCTCAGCCGTCTTCTTCGTGCCACCACCATTGATGATCCGGTGATCGATATGGAGATGGAAGCCACCGTGGGCGACGAGCTGCGTTGGTTCCATGTGCTGGCCCGCGCGCTGTGGTCGGGGCCGTCCGATCCGGTTTACCTGGGCTCGATCGGCAAGCTCATCGATGTCGACGATCGCCAGGCCGAGCTGATCGACCTGCAGTTCAAAGCCTATCACGATCCGCTGACGGAAGTGGTCAACGGCGCCTTCGCCCGCAAGATCATCGCCGAGCGCTTGGGCTCGGGGGAGGCGTGCGACCGTCATCGCGACCGCCATGTGCTGGCGCTGTGCGACCTGGATTTCTTCAAGCAGGCCAACGACACCTACGGCCACCAATTCGGCGATCGCGTGCTGAAGCACTTCGCGGAGCGCCTGCAGGAAAGCGTGCGCGGCGAGGACGTCGTGGCCCGTGTGGGGGGCGATGAGTTCCTCTTGTGCATGGAATGTCCCGTCGATCCGCGTCCGCTGATCGACCGCATCCATCGGTCGCTCGAGGGCGACTTCGAGGGCTTCCCGTTGTCGGTTTCCATGGGCGTGGCCATTGCCGGCAGCGATGTGCGCGACTACGATGAGCTGTTCCGCCGGGCCGATGTGGCGCTGTACCACAAGAAGCGCGGCGGCCGCAGCGGGTACGTGTTTTACAGCGATTTAGACGAGGAAGAGCGAGATTTGTTGCTTGAAGGGGCGCATACGGCGCTCTCGGGCATCGACAGAGACGAATCCGACCAGTAGACTGTCACCCAAGGGATAAAAGGAGACCGAGATGTCGTTGGAGATTGCTTACGCTGCCATGGGCGGCGATTTGGAAACCGTGCGCGGACGCTTGCTTACCGACGAGCGCATCGAGAAGTTCGCGAAGATCTTTTTGCAGGACACATCGATGCAGACGTTGGAAAGCGCTCTTGAGGCGGGCGACCTTCCCGAGGCCTATCGCGGAGCCCACACGCTGAAGGGCGTGAGCCGCGACTTGGGCTTCACGCCCCTGTTCGAGGCCGCCGCCGCGCTGTCCGACGCGCTGCGTTTGGATGACGCCGGCGTGCCGGCCAACATGGAAGCGGTTCCCGAGCTTATGCCGGCCGTGCGCGACGCTTACGCCACGGTCGTCGACGCCATCGCTATCATTTAACAAAGGAACACAGCGAATGACTGAAACAGACAACAAAACGAGGTACGGCCGCATTGCCGTGATTCTTATCGCGCTGGCCATAGTCATCGCCGCGTTCGTTTCGTTTATCGCGATGAACAACGAGCGCATCTACGAGCAGAACACCAAGTACCTTCAGGGCTCCACCGAGCAGTCGGCGCGGCGCATCAGCGAGTGGATGACCGACTCTCAGACTGAGATCAAGCTCCTGTCCTCCATGTACGAGAGCACGCTTGCGAGCGTGGACGAGATTAGCGCTGCCGGTATCGAGCAGTTGGCGAACTACACGAAGTTCGATTACACGACGATTTCTCTCAGCGATGGCCTCACCATCGATGACAAGGGCCAGGAGGCCGACGCGAGCGATCGCGAATACTTCGCGCGGGGCATGGAAGGCGAGTCGGGCGTCTGCGCGGTCGAGAATTCGCTGTTCTACAACGACCTCTCCGTCATTTTCTACACGCCGCTTTACTTCAAGGACGAGGTGGTTGGCGTCATTTGCGGCGCGTATCGGGAAGATTCCATGGAGAAGTTCCTGCGCACCTATATTTTCAACGAGCAGACCAACACCTACTTGCTCGACCGCGCCGGCGACGTGATGGCCCATTCGTCCATCACCTATACCAGCGGGGTGAAAAACGCCGTCGATCTGTATCTCGAGGACGAATCCTCGGGCAATATCTCGCGCACCGAGCAGGAGGCGTCTTTGGAAAGCGGCGTGTCCGTCACCTTCAACTACAAGGGGGATTCGGGCGCGGGCACGGCGTACGTCATGCCCATCGAGAACTACGACTGGCTCATCATGCGCACCTTCCCCAGCTCTATCACCGACGGCATGCAGAGCAGGGCGAATGCGGCCGGTCTCATGTTGGTGGCCCTCGTTGGTGGCGCGTTGGCCCTGGTGGCGGGCTTCCTGCTCGTGCAGACCATGCGCCAGCGCCGTAAGCTCTTAAGCGAGAGCGCCCATGTGACGAGCATCGTGAACTCTTCGCTGGCGCTCTTCCAGCGCTTCGCGGTGATCGATCTGGTCGCTAACACCTACGAGTATCTGAAGGACGAGGGCATCAAGGACGACCTGCCGCGCAACGGCGAATACCATATGTTCCGCTACTACTGGCAGACGCGCTTCTGCGACGACGAGGAAGCCGAGCGCATGAAGACCGAGCTCACGCCGGAGCACATTCGCGAACATCTGACGCCGGACACGACGTATCTGCACTTCGAGTATCGCCTGAAGGATCCCGACACGGGCGAGGTTCGCTGGTTGCAGGCCTCCATGCTGCCGCTGCAGCGCGACGCCTCCGACCAGGTGACGAGCGTGCTGCTTTCGGTGCAGGATGTCACCGACGTGAAAGAGCGCGAGATTGCGAACCACAACGCGCTGGAAGACGCGTTCCGCGAGGCCGAGCGCGCGAGCCGTGCCAAGACCGACTTCCTCAATTCCATGAGCCACGACATTCGCACACCCATGAACTCCATCATGGGATTGACCGCCATCGCCTCGATGTATCTGGACGACCCGGAGCGCGTGAAGGACTGCCTCACGAAGATCACCACCTCGAGCCGTCACTTGCTCGGGCTCATCAACGAGGTGCTCGACATGGCGAAGATCGAGAGCGGGAACTTGGGGCTGTCGGAGGAGGACTTCGATCTGCCGGAGACGGTGGAAAGCCTCATGTCCATCATGACCCCCCAGATCAACGACAAGAAGCTGAACCTGAAGGTAGAGATCGCCGACATCCAGCACGAGCATGTGGCGGGCGACCCGATGCGCCTGCAGCAGGTGTTCGTGAACATCATGGGCAACTCGGTGAAGTTCACGCCCGAAGGCGGTACCGTGAGCCTGCGCATCAAGGAGCTGCCGAGCCGCGTGAAGGGCTCGGGCTGCTACGAGTTCACGTTCTCCGACACGGGCTGCGGCATGTCCGAGGACTTCGTGAAGACGGTGTTCGAGCCGTTCACGCGCGCCAACGATTCGCGCGTCACGAAGGTGGAGGGCACTGGCCTTGGCATGTCCATCGTGCGCTCGGTGGTGAACCTCATGAACGGCACCATCGACGTGAAGAGCAAGCTCGGCGAGGGCACCACCTTCACGGTGACGGTGTACATGAAGCTGCGCGACGGCGACGACCAGGATCTGACGCCTTTGGAGGGCCTGCGGGTGCTGGTGGCCGACGACGAGGAGGCTGCCGCCGAAAGCGCTTGCGAGGTGCTGAAGTCCATCGGCATGGAGCCCGACTACGTGCTGTCGGGCGAAGACGCCGTTGAGGCGGTGCGCCATTCGGTCGAGGATGAGCGCAGCTACGTAGCCGTTATTCTTGACTGGAAGATGCCGGGCAAAAGCGGCATCGAGGCGGCCCGCGAGATTCGCGAGATTGTCTCCGACGACATGCCCATCATCATCCTGTCGGCCTACGACTGGACGGCCGTCGAGCAGGAGGCCCGTTCGGTGGGCGTGGACGCCTTCATTGCCAAGCCGCTGTTCAAGAGCCGTCTCGTGCATGTGATGAAGGGCCTGCTCACGTCCGAAGAGGAGAGCGAGCCGACCAGCGAGTACGAGGTGCTCAAGCAGAGCGACTTCAGCGGGCATCGTGTGCTTTTGACCGAGGACAATTCCATCGCCGCCGCGATTGCCCTGGACATCATGGGCATGACGGGCTTGGAAGTGGATCATGCCGAGAACGGCCGCATCGCGGTGGAGAAGCTGCTCGATGCGGAGCCGGGCTACTACGACTTGGTGTTCATGGACATTCAGATGCCCGTGATGAACGGCTACGAGTCGGCAAGCGCTATTCGCGCCGCCGCCGAGGGCAAGGGCCTCGACGACACGACGATTACGCCGCGTCCCGATCTGGGCGAGATTCCCATCGTGGCGCTGACGGCCGATGCCTTTGCCGATGATGTGGCCCGTGCTCGTGCCGCCGGCATGAACGCCCATATGTCCAAGCCTATGGAAATCGAGCTTCTGGTGAAGACCCTGAAGGAGTGGCTGTAGCGGTTTGGCGCGCAGACTGACATACCGCCGCGCGGCGACCGTCGTTGCCGTGGCCCTGATGCTGGCGTGCGCGACCTTGCTGGTGGCCTGCGGCGGCTCGTTGGGAAGCTCGGGCGGATCTGGCATTCCCGGAGGCTCGGGCGACTCGAACGGCGGCGAGAGCACCACCTCGGGGCCGGCCTACAATATGCCCGGCTCGGTGGCTCTGGTCGCCTTCAACGAGGGCGCCGCCCAGACCGGCAACGAGTGCGCCATCGACACCTCGCAGCTGGCCCAGGGCGTCGTGGGCGCTTCGGCGAGAAGCGATGCGCGCCTGAAGTTCCAGGTGGTCAAGGGCGAGATGAGCTACAACTACGACTTGCCCGGCGACGGGACGCCCATCATTGTGCCCATCAACATGGGCGATGGCCCCTACACCTTCCGCGTTATGCAGAACACCTCGGGCAACAACTACGTGGAGCTGTTCAGCGTCATCGAGAACGTGAACCTTTCCAGCGAGACGGCGCCCTTCCTCGTGCCGAATATGTTCGTGAACTACAACGAATCCTCCGCCGTGGTGGCGAAGGCGCGTGAGCTGGCCCAGGGCGCTGCCAATCAGGGCGATGTCGTGCGCAACATCTACCAGTGGGTGGTGGACAACATCACCTACGACCACGACAAGGCCGCCCAGTTGGCCTCGGCCACAGGATACGTGCCCGATCCGGACGCAACGCTGGCCTCGGGGACGGGCATCTGCTTCGACTACGCGTCGCTGGGGGCGGCCATGCTGCGTAGCCTTGGCATTCCCTGCCAAGTGATTACCGGCTACGTTTCTCCTGATGATGTGTACCATGCTTGGAACATGGTATATATTGATGGAGAATGGATAAGCGTCGAGATCAGCATTAAGCCGAACAGCTGGACGCGCGTAGATTTGACCTTTGCCGCCAGTGGCGCCGCAAGCACCATCGGCGACGGCACGAGCTATACCGATCGTTACACCTACTAGAAGAAAGGCAGGGGACGCCATGGCCAAACCAAAACTCGATAGCGCAGGCATCAGCCTCTTCTGCGAGAGCGTTGCCATGATGCTGGCGGCGGGCATCCAGACTGACGAGGCCGTGGGAATGCTCTCCGAGGACATTGGGGATGTGGCTCTGCAGGCGACCTGCGAGAGCGTTTACGGGCGCCTGTGCGCCGGGGATACGCTGGCGGTCGCCATGAAGGCGTCCGGCGCCTTCCCCCGCTACGCCGTGGACATGGTGGGCGTGGGCGAGGCCTCGGGCCGCTTGGAGGAAGTGCTGCGCTCCCTCGGCGTCTACTACGACGAGGAGGACCGCCTCTTCGCGAAGATTCGCTCGTCGGTGGGCTATCCGGCGGCGCTGCTGTGCATCATGAGCATCATCTTGGCCTTCACGGTTATCATCATTCTGCCGGTGTTCGAGGACGTGTACGTTTCCATGGCCGGCTCGCTCACCGACGGCTCCTCGGGGGCCGTGGGCGTGTCGGTGGCTATCGGCTGGGTGGCCCTTGGCATCACGCTCATCTGCGCCATTGTGGCCGTGGGCGCTGCCATCGCCTGCCGCTCGGAAGCGGGGCGCATCGCGGTGATGCACCTCATGGAGAAGTTCCCGGCCACCCGTCCCGCCATGGAGCAGCTGGCCGTGTCCCGGTTCGCCTCGGCGCTGGCCGCCTACACCGCCTCGGGCATCAACACCGACGAGGCCATGCGGCGCGCCATCGAGGTGGTGGAGCACGAGGGACTTAAGGCGAAGGCCACGGCCGCCTACGGGCTGATGATTGACGCGGAAAGCCCGCGCTCGCTGGCCCAGGCCATCAGCGAGGCCGAGGTGTTCGAGCAAATTCACGCGCGCCTGCTCACCATCGGCACGCGCTCCGGCTCGCTGGACGCGGCGCTCGACCGCCTGTCAGCCAACTTCTTCGACGACGCCATTCTGCAGATTGACGCCGCCATCGACAACATCGAGCCGGCCTTGGCCGCCTTCCTCACCATTGCTGTGGGAGCCACGCTCATCTCGGTCATGCTGCCGCTGATCGGCATCATGGGTTCGATCGGCTAGCCATCATGATTCACGGTAAGACAGCCCAGATGCAGCAGCGGCGCACCCGGCGGGTGGTTGCCGTCATCGCGGCCGTGGTGCTGGCCGTGCTGCTGTGGTTTGCCTGGGATATGACGAGCGCCCAGACCGAGGCCCAATCGGCGGCTTCGGTGCGCACGGCGGTGCTGGACGCGGCCATGCAGTGCGCGGCGGTGGAAGGGGCCTATCCGGCGCGGCTCAGCTATTTGGAAGAGCACTACGGACTCATTGTGAACCACCAGGACTATGCGGTCACCTATGAGGCGTTCGCTTCCAACGTGCCGCCCAGCGTGGTGGTGGTGCCGCGATGACCGAGAAGCTGAAAGGGGCGACCCGTCTCGCCTCGTCGAGCAAGACCTACGGGGCCGGCGGCGTGCGTCGTCAGCGCGAGCGCGATTTCGGTCGCGTGTCCACAGGGCTTCTGTTCGCGCTGTTCGTGGCGACGCTGCTGATGGCCATCCTTGCCGGCACCGACGTGTACCGCGGACTGAACCGCGAGGGAGACGCGGCCGACAACCAGCGGCTCTCGCTCACGCTGCTCGCCAACGATGTGCGGGCCAACGACCAGATTGATGCGGTGGCCTGTGCTTGGGTGACCGAAGAGGGAGTCGACATGGTCGTCGCCCAAGGCCGCGAGGAGCTGGGGCTGCCCGAAGCAGCCGGCGCTAGCGACACGCGTTGCCTTTTGGACGGCCCGGCCCTGGTGCTGCGCGAGACGCTGCCCTCCGGGGTGTACGAAACGCGCCTGTACCGCTACGACGGCGTCATCATGGAGGAGTACGCCCTGGCCGATGCCCCCTACGACCCGTCGAAGGCCACGGCTATCGTGCGGTCGTCCGTCTTCGACTTCTCCTACGGGGGAGGATTGCTGACCATCGTCACCGATGCCGGACAGACGTCGGTGGCTCTGCGCGCGGCGGGAGGTGATGCGTGATGGCCGGAGGATCTGAGAGTCGTCGCTCCATGGCGTCCGCTTCTGTGGCCGCCCATAGGGCCGAGGCGAATGTCGCCGACGCGCGCCTGGCCCGTTACAACGACCGCATCGGACGCGTACGCAAGGAGCGGGCCGTGTGGCCCGGTGCCGCCTTCATCGTGGAGGCGCTGCTTCTGCTCGTGTTTCTGACGGGCTCGCTGGCGGTGCTCATGAACCTGAACGCCGAGGCCGACCGCATAGGTCACGAGAGCGCCGATCTGATGGACGGGCTCGTGCTGGCCTCGAATGTGGCCGAGGAGTTCGCCGCCGATCCGATTGCCTTCAAGGAAGCCTACGAGGCCGACCCCATGGCCGATCGCTGGTTGTCGCAGCCGGCGCACGAGGTAGAGAACGGCTCCGACCTCTTGTCCACCGAGTGCACGTTTCGCACCGAGGACACCGAAGCCGGGACGATGCACTATCTGACGCTTGAGGTGTGGAAGGTGCGGGTCCTCAATGATTCGGCCAAGGCGGCCGAGGAAGGCATTGGATTTGCCCCGGGCGGTCTTTGCTTCGAGAAGTGGGAAGAGAGCCCCGCGTACACGCTGGAGACGTCGCGCTACGTGCCCGCCGACGGTGCCCGTACCGCCCGTTCGGCTGCCGGTGCGGCCGACGATGCGGCGTGGTCGGTCGTGCTGGATGATCCTGCGGCGCCGCCCGTGGTGGGCGCGACCGGCGGTTCGGCCGTCGATGGCGCGGACGCGGCTCCAACCGAAGGGGAGGTGTCCCATGGCTAAGCCCCACGGCTCCGTGCGCATCGGTCCTATCAGCCTGTTCACCCTCATTATTGTGCTGTGCCTGGCCGTGCTCACGGTGCTTTCCGTTACGACGTCGCTGGCGGAGCTTTCCACCACCGAGCGCCAAGCGGCCACCACTACTGAAACCTACCAGTTGGAATCCGTCGGCCAGCAGTTCGTCGCCGACGTGGACGCCGCGTTGGCTGAAGGCACATTGGAGGACGTTTTGCAGCGCTACAGCGATTCGACTGTCCGCGACGGCGAGCTCATCTCGGCTACGTTCTCGATGGAAAGCGGTCGCACGCTGGCCATCGTGCTGCGGATTCAAAACAATACCTACACCATTGAGCAATGGAAAGTCACAACGGAATGGATCGACGACGGCACAGGCGAGAACCTGTGGCTCGGCTAGACAGATAAGGAGAGCTTCTATGGAACTGAAGGCACTGCTGCAGGAAATGATCGACAAGAAGGCCTCGGATGTCTTCATCGTCGCGGGCCTGCCGCTGACCTACACCGCCGACGGCCGTCAGGTGCGCATGGACATGGCGCCGCTCATGCCCGCCGATACTAAGGAGCTGGTGGACGCCATCTACGAGCTGTCCGGCCGCGACGAGCGGATCTTCATGGACGGCCACAACCATGACGATGACTTCTCCTTCGCCGTGCCGGGCATGGGGCGCTTCCGTGTGAATGTGTTCCGCCAGCGCGGGTCTTTGGGCGCCGTCATCCGCGTGATCCCCTTCACGCTGCCCAACCCCGCCGACTACCACATCCCCGACGACGTCATGGCCTGCGCCGACTTCCAGAAGGGCCTCGTGCTGGTCACCGGTCCTGCAGGCGCCGGCAAGTCCACGACGCTTGCCTGCATCATCGACAAGCTGAACAAGGCGCGCACGGGGCACATCATCACCATGGAAGACCCCATCGAGTACGTGCATCGCCACGAGGGCTGCATCGTCACCCAGCGCGAGATTCCCTCCGATGTCGCCACCTACGCCGAGGCGCTGCGTAGCGCGATGCGCGAGGCGCCGGACGTCATCTTGCTCGGCGAGATGCGCGACCAGGAGACCATCGGCACGGCCATGACCGCCGCCGAGATGGCCCAGCTTCTGTTCTCCACGCTGCACACCACCGGGGCCTCTTCCACGGTGGATCGCATCATCGACGCTTTCCCGGCCAACCAGCAGCGTCAGATTCGCATGCAGCTGTCGCTCGTGCTGCAGGCCGTGGTGAGCCAGCAGCTCGTGCCCACAGTGGATGGTGGCATCGTGCCGGTCTTCGAGATCATGACCGCCACGCCGGCTATCCGCAATCTCATCCGCGAGGAGAAGACCCACCAGATCGACTCGGTTATCGCCTCGTCGTCCGGCGCCGGCATGCGCACCATGGACCAAAGCCTGCATCGCCTGGTGAAGGAGGGCACGATCTCCAAGGAAGTGGCCTTGCAGCACGCCATCCACCAGGAAGCCCTGAAGAAGCGCTTCGAAACAGAAGGGATGTAGCGTTCCGTTCGCCCTTCGGGACGAACGGACCGGCCGACGCTGCGGTTCCGACTGGCACCTGCCCTTGCCATTCAGCGCTTTCCCTCACGGCCCGAAGGCCGCTCGGCCGCGCTTCAAGTCAATTGCAGGCACCTGTCGAACCCTCGCTGATTTCCTTGGGCGAACCAGCGAAGGGAAGAGTTTTAATTAATCGGGAGGGCGAGGCTTTTTGGAGGCCTTGCCCTTCTTGTGGGTTTAAGAGCGACGATGAGAGGACGTGGAGATGGAATTCTCGGTCATGATGGGGATTCTCATGGAAGGTTTCGCCCTGACGGCGGAGATCTTCCTCATCACGCTGGTGGGCTCGCTGCCTTTGGGCGTGGTGGTCGCTCTGGCGCGTATGAGCAAGTTCAAGCCGCTGGCGTGGCTGGCGCAGCTGTACATCTCCATTCTGCGCGGCACGCCGCTTATGTTGCAGCTCATGGCCATCATGTTCGGGCCTTACTATCTGTTCGGCCTGAATATGGGCAGCGATTGGAAGTTCTGGGCCTGCGCTATCGGCTTCATCCTGAATTACGCCGCCTATTTCGCCGAAATCTACCGTTCGGGCATCCAGTCTATTCCGCGCGGCCAGTACGAGGCGGCCGAGGTACTGGGCTACATCAAAGCCCAGACCTTCATGAAGATCGTTCTTCCCCAGGTCATCAAGCGTATTTTGCCGGCCATGGGCAACGAGGTCATCACGCTGGTGAAAGACACGTCGCTCGCGTTCGTGCTCGGCATCATGGAGATGTTCTCCGCTGCGAAGGCCTTGGCCGCCAGCGAGGTGTCCATGGTTCCCTACGCCATCGCGGCTCTCATCTACTGGGTGTTCTGCCTGCTCATCGAATTCATCCTGAACCGTGTCGAGAAGCGTCTCGATTATTACCACGACTAGGAGGCGTTTCATGGAAAGCAAAGCGGTCGTAAGCCTCACCAACGGCAAGAAGGCGTTCGGGGAGAACGAGGTTCTGAAGGATATTTCGCTGACGGTGAATGCCGGCGATGTGCTGGCCATCATCGGGCCCTCGGGCGGCGGCAAGTCGACGCTTCTGCGCTGCATGACGCTGTTGGAAACCCTTGATTCGGGCGACCTTTCCTACGGCGATCTCACGGTGTGCACCAACGACGCTGCAGGACGCGCTGTTTACGGGGGCAAGGACGTCATCGCCGCTGCAAAGACCCGTTTCGGGCTCGTGTTCCAGAATTTCAACCTGTTCCCGCACTATACCGTGCTGCAGAACGTCACCGATGCGCTCATCTGCGTGCAGAAGATGCCGAAGGACGAGGCGCTCGCTCGCGGTCGCGAGCTTCTGGCCCGCATGGGCCTGGCGGACAAGGAATCGATGGTGCCGTGCGACCTGTCCGGCGGTCAGCAGCAGCGCGTGGCCATCGCCCGGGCCATGGCCATGAACCCGGACGTGCTGTTCTTCGACGAGCCCACGAGCGCGTTGGATCCGGAGTTGACCCGCGAGGTGCTGAAGGTCATCCGCGATCTGGCGGCCGAGCACATGACCATGGTCATCGTCACCCACGAGATGGGCTTTGCCCGCGATGTGGCCGACCACCTCATCTTTATGGACGGTGGCGTCATCGTGGAGCAGGGCCCGGCCAGCGAGGTCATCAACAATCCCCAGCACGATCGCACCCGCGCATTTCTGGCGAATTACGATCGGGACTAGGCGCTCGCTTGCGTTCTCGCATCGCCTCGAGGACGCCTTGAAGACGCCTCGAAAGCGACTCGGCGGCGGTCGGCGCGGGGTGCGGTGGCCCGTGCGCGGTCGGCGCGCGTCGTTGCGTCTCCGCGGCGGTTGTCGCGCGTACACCGATTGGTGTATCTCTGTGACGCAAGCGTGACGATGGGTTGCCATAACGGTTGAGAAGTTCTAGGGCGTGCTAAGGTTTGGCGCACATAAGGACAACCTTACGCGAAGGAGCCTTCCATGACCGACACCAATAGCACCCCCACGCCTCCAGGCGACTCTGCCTCGGGCGGCCACACCCCCGCATCGCAGCAGCCGGTACCGCTGCAGCCGACTCAGCCTGCGCCCTACAGCGCCCAGGGCGCTCAGCCCTACGGAGGTCAGCAGGCCTATACCGGCCAGGCAGGCCAAGCAACGGGCTATGGCGCCCAGCAGCCCTATGGCTACGGGGCTCAGCAGGCGCCCGGTTCTGCACAGCATTCTGCCGGACAGGTCTACGGCCAGCAAACTTACGAGGCTGAACCTGTGTCCATGCATGCCCAGCACGCGGCTCCCAAAGGCAACGGCGGCAAGACGTTTCTCATCGCCTTCGCCGGTGCGCTCGTGGCCTGTGTGCTTGCCTTCGGCGTCTGGGGTATTGCGGGCGCGATGATCCCGGGCGGCTCAAGCTCGGGCACTTCATCGGTCGTCACCGATCCCTCCACGGGCGAGACGACGGTCATCGCGCCGAGCGAGGATCCGACGTTGGCTGAGGCGGTGTCCGCGAAGTGCCTGCCCTCGGTGGCTGCCATCACCGTGTACGCCGACGCTTCCCAGAATGACGCGATGAGCCAGTACTTTGGCTACCAGTACGGCGGCCAGAGCGAAGGTTCCGGTGAGCTGGTGGCCTATTCCCAGGGTTCCGGCGTCGTGCTGACCGAGGACGGCTACATCATCACCAACAACCATGTGGTGGAAGGCGGCAGCGCTTACGAGGTCATGGTAGCCGGCGAAACCTACGAGGCTGATCTCGTGGGCACCGATCCCTCTTCCGACGTGGCCGTGCTGAAGGCCAAGGACGCCAGCGGTCTTACGGTTATGGAGCTTGGCGACTCCGACAACCTGACCATCGGCGAGTGGGTTATGACGCTGGGCAGCCCCTTCGGGCTCGAGCAGTCCGTCGCCACGGGCATCGTGTCCGCCACGAGCCGCTCCCAGATTATGAGTGCCCAGGAATCGATGCAGTCCGGCGGTACCGGCGAGGTCACCATCTACCCGAACATGATTCAGACCGATGCGGCCATCAACCCCGGCAATTCCGGCGGCGCGCTGGTGGATGACGAGGGCAAGCTTATCGGCATCAACACGCTGATCACCTCGTACTCCGGCAACTACTCTGGCGTCGGGTTCGCCATTCCCGTGAATTACGCCATCAACTTGGCCCAGCAGATCATCGCCGGTGAGACGCCGACCCATGCTCAGCTCGGCGTGAGCCTCTCCACGGTGAGCGCGGCGACGGCGTCCCGCTACGGCCTGCCCGTCGACACCGGCGCCTACGTGGCCGCCGTTACTCCCGACTCCGGTGCGGCTGCGGCGGGCATCGTGCCTGGCGACATCGTCACGGCCTTCGATGGGCAGGCGGTTGAGTCGGCTTCTGACCTCATGCTGGACGTGCGTACCAAGAACCCCGGCGACACCGTCACCCTTACGGTGAACAGCGGTGGCCAGGAGAAAGAGGTGCAGGTGACCCTGGGCGACGACTCCGCCAGCCAAAAGGCCAAGCAGGAGCAGCAGAGCCAGGAGCAGTCTATGAACGGCTACAGCCTGGAAGACCTCTTCGGTCGCCAGCGCTAAACGGCGTGACGCGCGGGCGTGTGCCGCCCACTGCGCCCACGCCACAGCTCGACCAACCTTGGCCCCTTCTCGGAGGGGCCATTTTAATGGCTAATAATCCTGGCGCACCATGGGAAATATAGCGCCATCTGCTAAGATGCGCCGCAAATCATGTCATATTCGGCATTCGAGGCCTTGCGTCTGCCGCATACTAACTGCACTATCCCATGATGCGCAGAGGAGCGTGCAGTGAGGTTCGGCCCTAACGTAGTGGAGCACGCTCCCTTTTCCATCCCCATGATCGGCAACACCGCGACTGGCTATGTTATCGGCCTGACTCCCGAAGGCGCCGCCGTGTGCCACCGCATGTTCACCGAGGACGTGCCCGAAGCAGAGGTCGCCGCGGTGAATGCGGATCTGCCCATTCATTTGCGTCGTGGCGGCTTCGTCGTGGAAGGGGAGAGTGCCGATGGCGTGGCAGTGAGGGAAGGTGTGGAGGGGGCTGGCGAAGGGGCCTTGGGGAAAGGCGTGGAAGGTGCCGAACGCCCGGAGGATGTCGAGCGCGAGGAAAGCGTGGGGGGTGCCGGAGATGCGGAAAGCGCCGCAGCCGAGGGTGCCAACATGGCCGCGTTCGACTCGCCTGTGCCGCTGCAGTCGGCGTACCTGCACGTCACCCACCATTGCAACTTGAACTGCATCGGCTGCTACTCGGCGGTGGACGCCCGCAATGCGCAGCGCGACCTTACGCTGGACGAGCTGCGGGGCATCATTGAAGCCTTGGCTGATGCGGGCTGCCGGCATGTGGTTATTTCCGGTGGCGAGCCCTTCCTGCGCGACGACCTGGCTGCCATCGTTGCCTACGTGCGCGAGCGCGGCATCGACTCGGTGGACGTGCTCACCAACGGCACGGCCGTCACACCGGAGAAGCTCGCCGCCATCGCGCCCTACGTGGGTCGCGTTTCGGTGTCTTTCGACGGCTCCAACGCTGAAGCGGCGCCCGTCATTCGTCGCGAGCCTTTGTTCGAGCGTCTCGTGGCGGCGGTCGAGATGATCCGTGCGGCGGGCATTGCGCCCCACATCATTCCGACGGCCCACGGCGGCAATATCGACACCTTGGGCGAGTACGTGGCTTTGGCCGACTCGCTGGGGGCCACCATGAACTTCAGCCTGCTGTCCGCACCCGTGGAAAGCGACGAGTTGGCCGCTGTCATCCCTGACGATGCGGCCCTCGAACGGTTGGCCCAGGCGACGCTGGCGCTTTCCCGGAACGGCGTACCCGTGCTGGCCGACACGCCGGTGAGCACGAGTCTTTCGACCACCTGTGGCTGCGGGGCGGGATGCGCCATGGTAAGCGTATCGGCCGATGGTGAGGTGTTCCCGTGCCACATGATGCACGACGAGGCGTTTAGCTTGGGGTCGCTTTTGGAAGACCCCGGCTGCTTGGCCGCGCGCCATGCCCCTGCACCCCGCGTGGGAGAGCTGGCCGCCTGCGCCGATTGCGAGATCCGCTATCTGTGCGGGGGCGGTTGCCGCGCTCGCGCCTATTTCGCCACGGGCGACGTCGAGGCCCGCGATCCCTATTGTGCCCTCATGCGGACGTTCTACCGTCTGCTTTTTGAGGCAATGTTAGGCCGCAACTAAAGAAAGGAGGTGGAATCATGCTGTTCTATAGCGATGCAGAGCCGCAGAGTGCATGTTTGTGTCTCGGGCCAAACCATGTCTTGTGTCTTAAGGTTGGCTTGTAGAATTTACTGAGTAGCGAGCGCGATTTGACATTAAAGGGATGATCGCGCTTCGCAGGAAAGTGGGGAGGATTGAAGGATTCCGAAGAAATACGGCGAGAGAAGATCTTTGCTAGGATGCGATCGATTTGTCGAGTTATTCGTACGTGCTTTTTCATTGCTATGGTCATAGCAGCGACAAGTTGGTTTTTTCTGCTGATATCTGCAGCGGCTGAACGACAGGCATTAGGAGAGATGTTGCCAAATGTTGTAGTGTATATATCAGCCTACGGAATTCTCGTTGTTCTCGTGCTATGGAATCTAACGCTTATCTTTCAGGAGGTTGTCAAAGGACGTCCTCCATTTTCAGAGATACAGGCCGATCGACTTCGTGCAATAGCGATTGTGTCAATCGCATACGTGGTATTGGAGTTGCTGATTTCTTTTGGTTTCGCGTTTGAGCCTGATCCGGCGTTAGGGTTCGGTGTGGCTGTGAATAATGGAGTAGATGTTCCAACCTTGAACCTCAACATCGGGATGCTGGTCTTTTCTGCTATTATGTACTCACTTTCGGCAATATTTCGATATGCTGCGTTGCTACAGCAGCTCAGCGACGAAACCGTGTAAGGGAGCTGTTATGCCTATTATTCCTCGTCTTGACCGAGTGATGGCGGATCGCAAGATGTCCGTCAACGAGCTTTCCCAGCGCATCGACATCTCGCCGGTGAACATTTCGCGCATGCGCCGCGGTCACATCAAGGCCGTGCGTTTCTCCACGATGGAGCGCATTTGCGAAGTGCTGCAGTGCCAGCCGGGCGACCTATTCGAGTACGTGTCC
>ERZ773210.1666-NODE-1666-length-20778-cov-3.499831_pt1 | contig 20778 bp, 20 predicted proteins | sample MGYA00580528_ERZ773210 | MGnify/ENA primary metagenome ERZ773210 (study PRJEB29015, sample SAMEA2737769) | human gut metagenome | biome: human gut; feature: human-associated habitat; material: faeces | place: China | collected 2012 ...
GCTAAAGCTATATGGTTACCACGCGCATAGCACGTGGTATTAGTTTTATAATAAAAAAACATCACTGCTTGAGTGATGTTCTAACTTCTTCCATCCGTTCAAGCTTTAGTATCACAGGGCATATCAATTACATTAAACAAAGCCTTCGCGACTTCATCTGCTAACCAGCGCATTGTGTCTCCACAATTTTGCGGCAGTAATCTTAGGATATCCCAATCCCTGCGGTAACCTCACCTACCGATATCTATTTAATTTTCTTTCAGTATATTTATTTTGTTTAAAATGTCAATACGAATTTGTAAGTTCTTCTAAACATATATTTTGATTATGCATTTTTAACGCATTTTCTTTGCCTACATATCTAAAAATATTACAACTATCATTTTGTGTAAGTGCTATTTTGTCATGAGGATAGCGAAGAATATAGCCATATTCATAACTATGTTCTAATAGCCATTGATAAACATCTGTTGTTTCAAATTCTTCATCTTTAAGCCCATTCACTTTTAAAGAAACAACCGTTCCTAATTGATATTCACTATATCCTGCTTTTGAAGCATCTTCTTCTAAATTAAGTACATCATAACTTGTATAAGCCTTTGTTACTAAAAATCTTTTCTTTAAATCTTTATAAAGAGCATCATACATTTCCTTTAAAGCAATACAAGCATCTTCATTTAAATACATTGAATAAGAAAGACGTGAAACATTTTCGATCATCTTCATATGTTTTGATTCATAACCACCAATAAATGTTTGATCATTAATAACTTGACTTAATGCATCTATCTTATAAAGTCTTGAAGCATTTGGCTTTAATTCTGTATTCATCAAAATATAAAGTCCTTGACTATCATAATTCGAAATCATTTCCTTAAAGAGTTTATATGTATCTTCTTTTTCATTATCTAAAGTCGTTACATAATTATTTGTTAAAACAATATAACTATAATCATCATCATTATAAAGCGTTCTTAATAATTGATAATAACGCACATTATCAAAATCAAAATACGTACTTTTTTGATATGCATAAAACAAATCATTTTTAATCAATGTACGAAAATAGTTTCCCGCTTGTGAACCAAATTCAACCGTTAAACGATCAACAACACTATTAACATCATTTAAAAGATCTGTCACAGATGCATATTTTTTAGCTTCTTTTAATTCATTATAATATTGATAATATTGTAGATGAAACTGATCATAGGTAATATAGTCAATAAATTCATCAACTGCAATTCCATGATCAATTAAATAATCTTGTTCTTCATCGTCTAAATATTGTTCTATCAAAGCTCGGTTATCATTATTAATACCATTAACTCGATAAAAGCGATCATATTTTAAATTTAAGGTTGTAAACGCAAGTATAAAACATAAACTCGCATAAGCATAAAGATGCCATCTTCTTAATTTCATCTCAATCACCATCCCTATTATATAGAATTATAGAAAAAAAATAAAGGAATTCGCTAAAGCTGCAATTCCTTTAACTTAATCAATTCAAAAACAGCTTGTATTCGTGATTCAACACCTAATTTTTGAATCACATTTGAAATATGATTTCTAACTGTTTTTTCACTAATATTTAACTTCTTGGCAATATCTCTTGTTGAATAATTTTGAACTAATAAATGAAAAATCTCTTTTTCTCTTGGTGTTAAAATAATATTCATATTCCACTTCCTTAATAGTAGTATATGAAATCTCTTCTATTTGGTGTTTTGTAAAACTGTAAATAAATTTTTTGCCACTTCTTTAGGAAGCACTTCTTCTAATTGTTCAATTGTAGCTTCTTTTAATTTTTTTACCGAACCAAAATGTTTTAAAAGTTCTTTTTTACGTTTTGGTCCAATTCCTTCCACGTCATCTAAAATAGATTGGAATAAAGATTTTGAACGTACATTTTTATGAAAAGAAATCGCATAGCGATGAACTTCGTCTTGCATTCGTGTAAGTAAGAAAAAGAGTTCACTTTTTTTATCAATATTAATTTCATTAAAATCACTATCTATTAAAACTGCGGTAGAATGATGATCATCTTTAGCTAGACCACAAACTTTAATACCAATATTTAAGCTATCAATTACTTCTTTAGCAACTTTAATTTGTCCTTTACCACCATCAACAATAATCAAATCAGGTTTCTTTAGTCCTTCTACCAAAACGCGATAATATCGACGATAAATAACCTCTTTCATGCTGCTATAATCATCAGGACCTTCCACCGTTTTTATTTTAAACTTACGATAATCTTTTTTAGAAGGGACTCCGTCAACAAAGCACACCATACCCGCTACAGCATAGGCTCCTTGAATGTTAGAGTTATCGAAAAGTTCAATTCTTCGCGGTGTCACCATATTTAATTTTTCACCTAGTTGATGAATGGCACCAATGGTTGCCTTTTGATTTTTTTCAATCAATAAAAATTTCTTTTCAAGCGCTTCTTTTGCATTATTGGTTGCCATTTCAATAAGTTTAGCTTTTTGTCCTTTTTGTGGTTTCACAATCTTACATTCTAAAATTTCTTCTAATAACGTTGTATCTAAATCCTCTGGTAAAAGAATTTCTTTAGGATACGTATTTTCTTGATAAAAACCAACAATAAATTGCGTAATTTGTTCATTTGCATCTTGTAAAGGGACAAGATTTAAGTCTCTTGCTAATAACTTTCCATTTCGCATAAAGAAAAGCTGTAAAGAAAGATATCCTTTATCTTGATAATAGCCAAAAATATCACGATCGATTTGATCTGAAAATTGAACATGTTGTTTGCTGGTTACATGTTGAATATAATGAATTAAATCACGATATTCTTTTGCTAGTTCAAAGTTTAATGTTTCTGAAGCTTGCATCATTTTATCTTGTAAATCATTAATGATTTCTTTGGTATCTCCTTGAATAAATTGTGTAATTTGTTTGGTAATTTTTTTATATTCTTCTTCACTCACTTCATTTACACAAGGTCCTAAACATTGGTTCAATTGATAATAAAGACATGTTTTTTTAGGAATATGGTTACATTTTCTAAGAGGATATAATCGATTTAAAAGTTTATATGTTTCTCTAGCAGCTGTTCCATCTGGAAAAGGTCCAAAGTGTTTATGTTTTTTTTCTTTAGCGTTTCTTACGATTTTTAATCGTGGATGTCTTTCTTTTGTGAGTTGGATGTATGGGTAATATTTATTATCCATAAAACTAATATTGTATTTAGGTGCATAATCTTTAATTAGATTAATTTCTAATAAAAGTGCTTCTTTTTCACTATCTGTGACAATATATTCAAAATCTACGATTTCTTGAACAAGTTTTGTTGTCTTATAATTATGACTTCCCGCAAAATAAGAAGAAACTCGATTCTTTAATTTTTTTGCTTTTCCCACATAAATTACCGTACCCTCTTTATCTTTCATTAAATAACAGCCTGGTTGCATAGGTAAAAGCGATAATTTATCTTTTATATATTTAACATCGTATTTAATATCCATTATTCAAAATACACCAAAGTAGCCCCTAGACCACCTTCATTTGGTCCTCCATCTTGATAAGATTTTACATATTTATTTTTATCCAGTAGTTTACGTACACCTTTTCTTAAAACACCCGTTCCCATACCATGAATAATACGCACCATGGAATAATTAGAAACAAGCGCATTATCAATAAATTTATCAACAGCAATCATTGCTTCTTCATAACGCATCCCTATAATATTAAGTTCAAAACTTTGCTTTGTTGCTTTACGTAAAGAACGAATATTCGATGTTTCTTTCTTTTCGGGTACTTTTTCATGCATAAATTGAACTTCTGTTTTTTTAGCGTTTAATTTTAAGCCACCCATAGAAATTGTCAATAGCCCTTTTTTATTAATATCAATAATTTCTCCTTGACGATTGACCGATAAGACTTTAACAATATCACCTATTTTATAATCATGATCTTCATGATTTTCTTGTGTTTTCTTTTGATATTTTAAATCATCTAATTGTTTTTTAGCTTGAATGACTTGATGGGGTTTCATTTGTCCCTGAAGTTCTTTTAGAATAACATCTACTTTATCTTGTGCTTGTTTTAGTAAATCATTTGCTTCATCTTGTGCTTTTTCAATCATTTTTTCTTTTCTTGATTGATAATTATCTAAAAGTGTTTTATAATGTTTTTCTTTATTTTGAACTTCTATTTGTAACTTATCTAATTCTTCTTTTTGTTGGCGAAGAGCTTCCATTTCTGTTTGTAGTTTTTCTAATAATTTTTGTGATATTGTCATGCTTTCACTTTTTAAAAATGCTGCATGATCGATAATTTGTTGATTCAAACCTAGATGTTTAGATATTTCAATCGCATAAGAATTCCCAACACTTCCATCAATTAATCGATAGGTTGGTTTCATTTTTTCTTGGTCAAATTCAACCGATGCAATCTTAATATAATCCGATTCTTTCGCATATTCTTTTAAAGCACTATAGTGTGTTGACGCTAATACATAAGCTCCTTTTTCATGTAAATATGTTAAGATAGCTTGAGCGAGGCTTTCACCTTCATGAGGATCTGTTCCTGAACAAATTTCATCAATAATGACTAAACTTTTTTTAGATGCCTCTTGAGTAATTGCGACAAGACGTTTCATATGAGATGAAAAAGTTGAAAGAGATTGTTCAATAGATTGTTCATCTCCAACATCCACAAAGATTTCATCAAATAAAGGTACTTTTGCTTCTTTAACAGGAATAGGTAAACCACAAATCGCCATTAAAGAAAGTAATCCTGCCGTTTTTAACGCTACTGTTTTCCCACCGGTATTACTTCCACTAATAAGCAAAATGTCTTGTGGTTTCTTTAAAACAATATCATTAGCGATAATTTTATTTTGATCAATCAAAGGATGTCTTGCTTTCAACATTTCAATCCCTTGAAAATCTTCATCAACAATTGGTAAAACCATGTCTAACTTCTTACCATATTCACCAATTGCAAAAATAACATCGACGTCAATCATGATTTCTAAATTTTCTTTTAAAACTCGATCATAGCTTTTTACTTTCTTCGTAAGTTCTAATAAAATACGATGAATTTCGATTTGTTCATCTTGTTTAACTTGTGCTAATTGATTGTTATAAGCCACAATGGCTTCTGGTTCAACATAAGTGGTTCTTCCTGAAGAAGAATGTCCATGTTGAATTCCTTTAACTTGATTTTTATAAGAAACATTGACTGGTAAAACAAAATGATCATTTCTTGTTGAAATGACGTCATGCGAAAGATAATCTTTATTTTGTAGTTTCAATGCTTCTATTTTCTTTCGCATATTGATTTCAATCGCATTGATTTGTCTTCTTAAACGATAAAGTTCTGGACTTGCATGATCATAGATATTTCCAGAAGGATCAATACATTTTTGAATTTCATTATATAAATCCTTAGGTAAATAGAAAAGTTCCATTGTTTCTACTAAATGACTTTTTTCAATATCATTTTCTAAATAATTTTGTATTTCTAAAACATTTTTTAATATTTGAATAATTTTTAAAAAATCTTGAGGATAACAAACGCCTCCCTTTTGTGCCTTTTGAATGATTTCTTCAATATCTTCATAAGGTGCAAGAGGAATTCTTCCATAAGCATAAATAATTGTCATAGCATGGAAAACATCATCTTGATAAAGTTTTAAATCATCTAAATCATGATAAGGTTTTAAAGCGTCTACTTGATTTTTAGCCATTTCACTAAAACAATAGTTTTTGATTGCTTTTTGTATCATGGAAAATTCTAATGTTTCATAATATTTTTTCAAAGCTATTCCCCCTTTAATATACTTTTAATATCTATTTGATAGTTTTGACAAAGAGCTTGTAATTTTTGATAATCTTCTTCGCTTAAATCATCTTTATCTAATTCACTATAATAATCTTGAATAAATTGTTTAATCGTTTCTTTTTCTAACCATTGATTTTGATCTGCTTGTTCGATAAAATCCGTCACAATTTCTGCTTGTTTTTCATTTGGTAATGATAAATCAAAAGAGGTTAATTGGTCAAGTTGATCATATTCAATAAATGATGAATAATAATCCGGCATGGTTTCCATAATAAAAGAAGCAATCCTACTTTCTTGAATTATTTTCTTACTATCTTTAATAAAAGGAACAAAAATCATTGATAAAACCAGATAAACAAGGATTACCCCTTGAATAATTGAAAGAATACTTCCTAGTAATCCATCAAAAAAACGTGTCATTTTTAATAAAGAAACAATCTTCTTTAAAAAAGGTTTTAAAAGCGTTCCTAATAATTGAAATAAAAATTTTGTAATAAAAAAAATAATCACAAAAATAAGTATTTGATTCATTTTCTCACCAAGAGGAGCAAGTAATCCTTCTAAAGAATAGAGTGTCCATAACTTAGAAAGTGGCATAGAGAAATTAAATGCCAAAAAAAGTGAGAAAAATAATGTAAAAAAGTCATAAAGTCTTATTATAAACCCTCTTATATATCCCATAATTGTATACATAACAAGGAACAATACAATAACAAGATCCAAAGCCATTGGATTCACAAAATCACCTCGCAATAATTGTATCAAAACAAAAATATAGTGTCAAAAAATGAAAAATATGTTATAATTAGTATATATGGTAGGAGGAAAGAAATGACATGAATGTAGCAAATAATAACAAACTAATGAATATTATCGATATGCATGTTGAAAAGTACGCTCCTGTAACTGAAGCTGGTTCATCTACTGGAGAAAAGAATTATTATTCTTTATCTCATATTGGTTGTGATGAAACAGGTTCTGGTGACTTTTTTGGACCTCTTTGTGTTGTTGCATGTTATATCGATGAACGTGATTATGATTGGTTGATGAGTTTAAATATTCGTGACCCTAAACTCATGACTCCACAAGAAGTTATTGATATTGCTAGAGAAATCAAAGATCGACTTGTTTATAGTTTATTGATTCTTGATAATTCTCACTATAATCAAATGGCCGCTGCAGGACATAATCTTGCAAACATCAAAGCAAAACTTTATAATCAAGCCGTTACAAATGTAATGCAAAAAGTTGCAATGAAAATTGATAAAAAAGTCGTAAATCAATTTGTTTCACCTAAAACGTATTATAATTATTTAAAAAATGAAGTAATCGTTGTAAAAGATTTATCATTTGAACAAAAAGGAGAAGAACAATACCTTGCAATTATGTGTTCGTCTATTCTTTCGAAATACGCCTTTTACCAATATTTTAATAACATGTCACGTAGTTTAAAAATGAAATTACCAAGAGGTAATACAAGTTCTGTCGTAGATCATGTTGCTGTAACAATTGCACAAAAATATGGTAAAAAAATGTTACTTAAAGTAACAAAAACAAATATGACAAATTACAAACGTATTAAAGATGTAATTTAAGACCTTCCTAGGAAGGTCTTTTCTTTTACAAACTATTCAATTCAAAAGCAGGAATTTTTGTATATTTGACCCCTGCCGCATCTAACATACGTTTTGCAGCACGATCACTGTCTGTTCCTTTATATTTTTCATCTTCATAAATAATTTCTTTAATTCCACTTTGAATGATTGCTTTGACACATTCATGACAAGGAAATAAAGAAACATAAATCGTACATCCTTTTAAATCACCAATACTATTTAAAATAGCGTTCAATTCAGCATGGACAACATATGGATATTTTGTATCATATAAATCCCCTTCTCTTGCTTGCCAAGGAAATTTATCATCCTCACATCCCCAAGGTAATCCATTGTAACCAACTCCCACAATTTTATTTTCTGGAGAGACAATACAAGCACCTACTTGTGTATTGGGATCTTTAGAACGATGGGCTGATAGCTTTGCCACTCCCATAAAATATTGTTGCCAAGAAATAATTTTTTTAGACATCTTATTCTCCTTTCAATTCATCAAGTTTTGCTTGAAAATAATCAGGTAATGGACATTCAAACTCTAAATATTCCCCTGTTGTCGGATGAATAAAACCTAATTTTTTAGCATGTAAGAATTGTCCGTGACTTTGATCATCTTTTTTCTTACCATATTTTGGATCTCCATAAACTGGATAACCAATATAAGACATATGCACCCTAATTTGATGTGTTCTTCCTGTTTCTAAACGACATTCAATTAAAGACATGTCTTTATATCTTTCTAAAACTGTAAAATTCGTAATCGCTTCTTTACTATTATTTTTTGTGACCGACATTTTTTGACGATCATTAACATCACGACCAATTGGTGCATTGACTTTTCCATGGGTATGAGGAATCACCCCATGAACCAACGCCACATAACGACGTGTCACACTATGTTCTTTTAATTGTTCACTTAATGATTGATGTGCTTTATCATTTTTAGCTACCATCAATAAGCCACTGGTTTCTTTATCGATACGATGAACAATACCAGGACGATTGACACCATTAATACCCGATAAATCTTTACAATGATAAAGAAGCGCATTCACTAAAGTGCCACTATAAATACCAGCACTTGGATGAACAATCATTCCTGAAGGTTTATTGACCACAATCACATCTTGATCTTCATAAACAATATCTAAAGGAATATCTTCTGGTAAAACATCCATATCCTTATTATCAGGAATTGTTACTTCGATATCATCATTCATTTTAATTTTATAACTTGCTTTTTCATTTTTACCATTTACAAGAATATGTCCTTCTTTAATATATTCTTGAATAAGGGTTCTTGATAAATCAGGCATTTCTTGCATCACAAATTTATCTAAACGTACATTTTCTTCATTAATTTCTAATTTTCTTTTTTCCATCTATATAATCCTCAAATACAATCTCTAAAATTATCAATCCTACTCCAATTACAACGGCCATATCCGCAATATTGAAAATAGGAAAATCATAACCAAAAATAATAAAATCAATAAAATCTCTTACATACCCTAAATAAAGTCGATCCGTTAAATTACCAACCAATCCTGCAAACGTTAAAACAATCCCATAACGTGTAAGTCTTTGCGCCTTTGTTGTCTTATTAAAATAATAAAACATAAATATTGCTGCTCCTAAAGAAAATACTACGAATAAACTAATATGTCCTGATAAAATCCCCCATGCAGCACCTTGATTGTGCGAATAAGTATAATAAAAGAAATTATCAATAATTGTTTGTGATTGTCCTAGTTTCATCGAAGAAGAAACAAAAATTTTGGTAAGTTGATCTCCAATAAAAACCACTAAAAAAGTTACAATATATAATATCCAATTTTTCTTACTTACATTTTTCATCTAATCACCAAAGACATTATACAATAAAGCTTTTTAAAATCCTAGTAAGATTTTTCTAGATATATAGTATTAAATACCATTTTATATAGTTTGTATTGCAAAGATAATCTATTCCTTATACAATAACATAGAGGTGAAAACATGAATAAAGAATTACTTGAAAACATTATAGAAAAAGAAAGTCAAAAAAGTTCTCTTGTTTCAAAAGATATTCCTGATTTAGATCTCTATATGGATCAAATTATGACTCTTTTTGAAACCCATCTAGCAAATAATAAAAAAAATGAAGAAGATAAACTTCTTACAAAAACCATGATCAATAACTATTCTAAAGCAAAGGTCATTACTCCTGTTAAAGGAAAGAAATATACAAAGGAACAAATCCTTCAAATGTTGATTATTTATCAACTAAAAAACAATCTTTCGATTCAAGAAATCAAAGAACTCCTTACTCCTATTTATGAAAGTGATACGGATTTATCTTTACTTTATGATCATTTCATAGATATCAAACAAGTAATGAACCAACAACTTCAAAAACTCATTCAACAAATTCTTGAAGATTTTAACTTACAAATCGAAAATCAAGAAGATTTCTTTTTACTTGTTGCCAGTCTTTCTTCTTTAAGCCATTCGCTTACCAATATTGCCGAAGCACTTATTAATGAAAAGAAGTCATAATAGTTTAAAACTATAGCCAACTTCTTTCATTTATTCATTTACTCTCTCTTCTTTTCTCTATATAATAGTAAACAAAGTGAGGGAAATATATGAAAATCAACGAATTATTAAAGAAAAGACCAACATTATCTTTTGAGATTTTTCCACCAAAAAATAATGAAAACGATATTACATCTATTTATGCAACCATTGATGAACTAGCAAAAATGAATCCTGATTTTATATCTGTCACTTATGGAGCTAATGGTTCTACCTCTAAAAATACTTGTAAAATAGCTTCTACTATTAAAAACAAATACGGGATTGAATCGGTAGCACATCTTACTTGTATGAATAATACAAAAGAAGAAATTAAAGATATTTTAACTGAGCTTAAAGAAAATGACATCGAAAATGTTCTTTCTTTACGAGGGGATTATCCTAAAGATGGTGATGGCATTAATCATGGAGATTTTAAGTATGCCAGTGAATTAAATAGCTATATTGAAGAAAACTTTCCAAATGATTTTTGTTTATCTGGCGGATGTTATCCAGAAACACATTACGAAGCACGAAACTTTGATGAAGATCTTTTAAATTTAAAGAAAAAAGTAGATGCTGGCGCAAAATATCTTGTCACACAAATTTTTTATGACAATCAATATTATTATCGTCTTGTAAGAGAAGCAAGAAAAATTGGAATTAATGTCCCTATTCTTGCAGGGATTATGCCAGCTCATAATCCAAAACAATTAAAAAATATCGCAAAAATGTCAAACTGTTCTGTTCCATTTGATCTAGCAGCCATGATTGATCGTTTTGCTGGAAATCCTAAAGCGGGAAAAGAAGTTGGACTTCATTATGCAACGTATCAAATTATTGATTTAATGACTCATGGTGTAGATGGAATTCATATTTATACAATGAATAAACCAGAGATTGCGAAAGAAATTTTAAAGAGAACGGAATATATTCGTGATGAATTTTTCAAAGATTAAAGAAAATGCTTTAAAGTATTTAGGATATCATCATCAAACACTTGATGAAAAATTAAACAATTTGATTGATGAATGTATAGAGGAAATTGAAAAAATGAGTTCTTTTAGAGCAACTTATCGTAAATTTCCTCTTTCTTTTCATCCTTTAAGAATAGAAGAAATTTCTTTAAATCTCAATTATCCAGAGCTGAATGATTTATTTCAAAATTGTCATGAACTTATTATTATTGGTTGTACTTTAGGATTACAGGTAGAAAAAAGATCTCATTATTACAGTCATATTGACATGACCAAAGCGACGATTTTTGATGCTGTCGCAAGTAGTTTTTTAGAAGGGAAATGTGATGAATATGAAAATGAACAACTGATTGGTAAAAGAACGTTTCGTTTTTGTCCTGGTTATGGTCGTGTCCCTATTGAACTCAATAAAGAGCTTGCATTCATTATCGAAAGTTCTAAAAAAATTGGTTTGACTGTCCAAGAAAGTAATATTTTATTACCACAAAAATCAATGATTGGTTTGATTGGTTTAGGTGATAACAGAAAAGAAAAAACATGTCAGAATTGTTTACATATAAAAGATTGTAATTTTAGAAAGAGAGGTCAAACATGTTACGCAAAAGATTAAATAAAGATCTTCTTATTTTTGATGGTGGTTTTGGTTCCCAACTTCAAGAACTAGGAATGAAAGCTGGCGAAATCCCAGAATATTATAATATTGAACATCCTGAAACGATTATCATCGTTATTTAAAAGCGGGGGCTGATTTTATTACTACAAATACATTTGGCGCAAATCCCCTTAAATTAGAGCAACATAAATATAGTTATCAAGAAGTGATTTTAGCGGCTATTCAAAATGCAAAAGAAGCTAAAAAAATCAAACCTGATGCCTATATTGCTTTAGATATTGGACCTATTGGTAAACTTATGGAACCTATGGGAACTTTAACTTTTGATGAGGTTTATCAAAGCGTTAAACAAATGGTAGAACTTGTAAAAGAGGATATTGATGTTGTTTTATTTGAAACAATGACAGATATTTATGAATTAAAAGCAAGTATTTTAGCCGTTAAAGAATGTAGTGATCTTCCTATTTTTGCGACGATGACCTTTGAAACAAATGGTCGTAGTTTATCAGGATGTGATCCTCTTACAATGGTCAATGTCTTAGAAGGATTAAAAGTTGATGCTTTAGGGATCAACTGTTCTTTAGGACCAAATGAAATGGCTCCAATTATTGAAAGCATTTTAAAAAGTACCTCTTTCCCTGTTATGATTCAACCAAATGCAGGTCTTCCTCTTTTAGAAGATGGACAAACCGTTTATCCAATGAAAGCAGATGAATTTACCGATGCGATTGTTCCCCTTGTCAAAAAAGGAATCGCCATCGTTGGTGGATGTTGTGGAACAACACCTGAATTCATTCAAAAATTAAAAGAAAACTGTCCAGCAACAGTAACCCAAAGAGAAGTTTCTTTATTGACACGAGTCTCTTCAGGAACAACAACTGTTGAATTTGGAAAACATGTTGTTGTTTGTGGAGAACGTTTAAATCCAACAGGAAAGAAGAAATTAAAAGCGGCTTTAAAAGAAGAACGTTATGATGAACTTGTTGTAGAAGCTATTAAACAAGAACAAGCAGGAGCTCATGTTTTAGATGTCAATGTCGGTTTACCTGGTATTGATGAACCAAAAGTAATGAAACATGTTATTAAATTATTACAAGAAGTTATTCAACTTCCTTTACAAATTGATAGTTCTAATTTCCACGCAATTGAAGAAGCTTGTCGTTATTATAATGGAAAACCGCTTATTAACTCTGTCAATGGTAAAGATGAAACTATGGAAGCCGTCTTCCCTGTTGTAAAAAAATATGGTGGTGTTGTCATTGGTTTAGCCTTAGATGAAAATGGCATTCCTCCAAAGGCTGAGCAAAGATTTGAAATCGCTAAAAAAATCATTAACAAAGCAAAAGAATATGGCATTGATAAAAAAGACATTATTATTGACTGTCTTGTTTTAACCGCTTCCGCCCAACAAAAAGAAGTTATGGAAACAGTCAAAGCTGTTGCTATGGTTAAAACATTGGGTGTTCATACTGTTTTAGGGGTAAGTAACGTTTCTTTTGGTTTACCGAATCGTCCTTTACTTAATAAAACATTCTTAGCAATGGCCATGTCGGCAGGACTTGATTTACCAATTATCAATCCGTTAGATCAAGAACTGATGAACACAATCGATGCCTTCAATGTGCTTTATAATTATGACCGAGACGCTACAAACTACATTCAAAAGCAAGCACAAAGTCAAGTTGTTTTACCAAAACAAACAACATCCTTTTCTTTAAACGATGTTGTCTTACACGGTTTAAAAGATGAAGTGAAAAAAGCAACAGAAACAGCTTTAGAAAGTCAAGATGGTCTAGCCATTGTTAATGAAATTTTAATTCCTGCTCTTGATCAAATTGGAAAAGATTATGAAACTGGTAAAATCTTTTTACCTCAATTGATCCAATCAGCAGAAGCAAGCAAAATTGCCTTTGATGTGATCAAACAAACATTTAAAACAACGAAATCTTCTAAAGGTCCTGTTTTAATTGCGACTGTCCATGGTGATATCCATGATATTGGGAAAAATATTGTAAAAGTTGTTTTAGAAAGTTACGGTTATCAAGTCATTGATTTAGGAAAAGATGTGCCTGCAGAGATCGTTTTAGAAGCCTATCATAAGCATCATCCTAAAGCTATTGGGCTTTCAGCTTTAATGACAACAACGGTTGTTTCAATGGAAGAAACAATTGCTTTATTAAAACAAGAAGAAAATATGTGTCCAATCTTTGTTGGCGGTGCTGTATTAACAGAAGATATCGCTCAAGATATTCATGCCGATTACTATACAAAAGATGCCATGGCTGCCGTCAATTTACTCAATGAAATTGTACATTAAAAGGAAGTTTATTAAAAACTTCCTTTTACTATATGATTTAATATTTGTCCACAAACATAAGCATCATCATAAGCACGATGCGCATTTTCATTCTTGATATGTAAATAATGAGCAATCGTTCCTTGTTTATAATTATAAGGTCCATGAATATACTTTCTTGACAATTGTAAGGTATCTACATAACAGATTTTTCCTGTTAATTGAAGTCGATCAAAGGTTTCTTTTAAAAAAGACATATCAAATTGAGCATTATGCGCACAAACAAGAACTTCTCCTTGAAGTGCTTCTTTCATAAACTCTTGAAACATTTTATACGCTTTTTCTTCTCTTGGTTGGTTTTCTAACATTTCATTAGTAATATGTGTTAAATTAGAAATAAACTCAGAAACTTCTACTTCCGCATTGACAAGTGTATTAAATTTTTGAACAGCTTGTCCATTTTCAAAAAGAACAGCACCTAATTCAATAATTCTTTCCTCTTTTGGATTCAAACCTGTTGTTTCTACGTCAAAAGCAATAAATCTTTTTTCTAATTGATTTTTGATATCTTGATCATATTTTGCTTTAATAAGTTCTAACATCTTATAATCTCTCTAAAAAATGAATTAATCTTTGATAACATTTATAAAATGAATTCATATTTAATCTTTCATCAGGTGTATGAATATCAAACATATCTGGACCTAAAGTAATAATATCTAAATCTTGAAGTGCCCCTTTGAAAATACCTGTTTCAAGACCACTATGTGTCCCTTCTTCTTTTAAAGTGATTCCTTCTGTTTCTTTAACAAAATCAACATATTGTTTTCTAAGTTTTGAACTTTCATCATAATTCCATCCTGGATAGTTATTATCTAAAACATATTTTGCCTGAAACATTGATGCAATTAAACTCAATTTATTTGATAATTCATCTTTGACCGATTCCATTGGAGAACGAATTGAAAAATAAATATTGAATTTTTCATTCATTTCCACCACACCCATATTTAAAGAAACATTAGTAAGATCCATTTTTAAAGATTTATGCATAAAACCATTAGGCATTAAATACATCATCGAAATAAGATCTTGGCTTTCTTTAACTGAAATCACTTCATTTAAAGAATCTACTTTTTCTAAACGAACAAATATATGTTCATCACTTTCTTTTAATTCTTCTTTTAAATCATTTTCTACTTTTAAAACAACTTCTTTTATTTTTTTAAAATCATCATTTGAAGCAAAGACACTGACACATTCTCTAGGAATCGCATTATCTTTTAAGCCACCTTTAAAACTTCCTAATAAAAATTCAATGTTATTTAAAGAAAGATGATAATAGACACGTGTCATAATCATATTAGCGTTCCCTCTTTCTAAATGAATAACGCCTCCTGAATGTCCTCCTTGTAAGCCACCTACATAAAGTTGATAACAAGGTGATTCATTTTTTAGGTAAGAAAGTTCTTTTTCAACAATAGCTCTTCTTCCTCCAGAACAACTTACAGTAATAATTTTTTCTTTCCCTCTATCAAGTCCAATCATCTTTTTCGCTTTTAAAATACTTTTATCAAGACCCATCGCTCCATTAAGACCTACTTCTTCTTGAACGGTAAAAACACATTCTAAAGCTGGATGTTTTAAGCTTTCATCATCTAGTAAAGCAAGCATATAACAAACCCCAACACCATCATCCGCTCCTAATGTTGTTTTATTGGCATGTAAAAAACCATCTTCTTTAATAAGTTCAATGGGATCTTTTGAAAAATCATGATTGCTATCATTGTTCTTTTCACAGACCATATCCATATGTCCTTCTAACATGACCGTTTCATGATCTTCATAACCTTCGCTTGCGTCTTTAAAAAGCACGATATTATGCATTTTGTCCCTTACATATTTTATATTTCTTTCTTTTGCAAAGTTTTCCACATAATCACAAATTGCTTTTTCATTGTAGGACCCTCTTGGAATCCTTGAAATTTCTCTAAAATAATATTCTACTTTTTCCATACAATTCCCCTATACTAATGTTCTATTCATCCATTTATTGGATTTATATCTAATCATAAAACAAATTGATCTAAAAATCCAGTCAACAATCATAGCCCACCAAACACCAATAACACCCATGTGTAAATACAAAGCAAAAACATAGCTTAAAGCAAAACGGAAAGTCCACATTGAAAATGTAGAAACGATCATTGTAAAAGTCGCATCATTGGCTGCACGTAAAGCGTTTGGGAAAGAAAATGCCATTGGCCAAACAAAGAAATCAAAAACACAATGAAGTGAAACCATAGAAACCGCTAAATTAGCTGTTGCTTGTGGTAAAGCATAGAATCTTAAAATATATCTGACCCCAACAAGTAAAATACCTGCTGAAACAATCGTTGAAATATAAGCAATAATCATCAGTTTTTTTGTATAGTATTTAGCTTGTTGATAATCATTAGCCCCAATACATTGGCCTACAACTGTTAAAATAGCAAGTCCTAAAGCCATTCCTGGAACAACGGCAATAGACGTTAAACTAAAGGCAACAGCATGTGCTGCAATTGCAGCTGTTCCAAAAGTTGAAACAAGTCTTTGCACAAGGATTTTCCCCATTTGAAACATTCCATTTTCTAAACCATTTGGAATACCAATTTTTAAGATTCTTTTGACAGTTGAAAAATCAAACTTATATTTTAAATACGTATCAATATGTACAATATGTTCTTTATTTAATAACATATATAAAATAATAAATGAACAGAACATTCTTGAAAGTAAAGTAGCAATTGCTGCCCCTTTTACTGACATATTTAAAATAAAAATAAAAAGATAGTTTAAAACGATATTTCCAATATTCATATAAAATGAATTTGTCATAGCCACTTTACTATTTCCCATTGATCTAAATAAAGCAGCCCCACCATTAAATAAACCAATAAAAGGATAAGATAAGGCTGAAAAGAAAAAATAAGTTCTTGCATAAGCCATCACATCACTTTCAATATGTCCAAAAATCAAATTCAATAAATTCCCATTGAAAATCATACATAAAACCATAATAACAAGCGATAAACCTAAGATGGTAAATAAGAGCTGTTTGGCACTATGGCAAGCCATCTTTTCATCTTTTTTACCAATATATTGCGAACAAACAACAGCTCCTCCGGTAGCTAGTGCTGAAAAGATATTGATAATCAACACATTTAATCCATCAACAATACTCACTCCTGAAACCGCACTTTGCCCGCATTGGGAAACCATCATTGTATCAAAAATCCCAATTGTCAGTGCTAATACCTGTTCAATAATTAAAGGTATTATCAGTTTTTTTAAATCTCTATTACTAAATAACAAATCAATCACTTCCTCGCATCTATTATATACCTCTTATTTATTCTCGTTTTATGCTTTCAAAAAATGAAAAAGATCTAATGCATGTTGCGATCACGCCAACAATCATTAGATCTAGAACTTCCATCATTATATATAATATAAGGAACATCTGCTCTTTTTTGATAACCTTCTTCATTTTTTAATAAATCTTGAATAATAGAAAGACGTTTATGTCCATCTTTACAATAATATTTACCATCAATAATATTCACTTTAATAGGAAAAGAAAGTCCTATTCTTCTTACAGAATCATACATTGATTGAGGATAAGAACGATATTCAAAATTTATTTCTTGAAGATTTATTTTTCTAATTCTCATTTGATTTTAAATTCCTTTTCAAAAAAATCAGCAATACCATCTTCATCTACTGTTAAAGTCACAGTAGATGCATGTTTTTTTACCTCAACATCCGCATTACCCATCGCAATAGAAGTTCCTACAAGATGAAACATTTCAATATCATTTTCTCCATCACCAAAAGCATACGTATTTTCTTTAGGAATATTTAATTTTTGATATAAATATTCACACGCTGTCCCCTTTGTGTAACCTTGAGGATGGACATCCATACGAATATGTCCTGTATCATAAGCATTGATAGACCATTCTTGTGGTAACATATCTAAAGCTTCATGTAAGTCTTTTGCATTATAGAAAAGAGCAGTTACTGTATTGGCTTTAATATTTTGAAAACGCCAATGATCATCATAATCATCAGGTAGTTTATCTGTTCCATTATAAAGTTTTAAATGTTTTTTGATGAGTTCTCCATCTATATCACTAAAATAACTTGTTGCTCTTTCACTGATAATATATTGACCATTGGTTGCTTCATAAACACTATTTTGTAAGTTTAAATCTCTAACCGTAAAAACGTTATTTAATAAAACTTCTTGATGAAATTCAATATAGCCTCCATCACACCCAATAAAGCCATCAAAAGGAATTTCATCTAAACATTCTGGTTTAACGCCACGAGCACTTGCTACAACAATATAGTTTCCTTGTTTTTGAAATTTTTTTAAAGCATGTATCGTCTTATCTGTCGGTTTTAATAATTGATGAGGCACATTAATCATGGTTCCATCTACATCAAAAAATGCAATTTTAGTCATGTGTATGCTCCCTTATATATTTTTCTACTTCTTCTTGATCAGAAAAATGAATCTTTTCTGTTCCAATAATTTGATAATCTTCATGACCTTTTCCTAAAATCATTAAGATATCATTTTCTTTTAATAAACTCATTCCTTTAGCAATGGCAAGATGACGATCATTGATGACTTCATAATCACCACTGACCCCTTTTAAAATATCATCAATGATTTTTTGAGGATTTTCTGTTCGTGGATTGTCATCCGTAATAATAACATGATCACTGTGTTTGCAGGCAATTTCACCCATAATTGGTCGTTTTGTCGTATCACGATCTCCCCCACAACCAATAATTGTAATAATTTTTCCTTTTTTAAATTCTTGTGCACTTTCTAAAACATTCAAAGTGGCATCAGGGGTATGGGCATAATCTACAAAGATACCATTTGTGCCATAAACAATTAATTCCATTCTCCCTTTAGGTGCTTTGAGTTTTGTATTTAAAGCTAAAATAGTATCGATTTCATAACCTAATTCATGAATTAAAAGCATTGCGGTAAGATAATTATAAACATTGTATCTTCCTACCATTTGAATATGTGTTTGATATTCTTTTTCTTGATATTTAAAGGTAAAAGTTGTTCCTAAATGTGAAAATTCAATATTTTGAATGAGAACATCCCCTTTTTGATCAGAAATTAAAAGATTTTGATTACCCTCTAATTCAAAATGTGAGGCGTGTGGATCATCACCATTAATAACCGCAATTTTCTTTCCTCTCGTCTTTTTAAATAAAAGTTGTTTTGCATTGGCATAGTTTTCTAATGTTTTATGAAAATCCAAATGATCTTGTGTCAAATTAGTAAAAGCAACTTCATCAAACTCTAATCCATAAATACGATCTTTTGCAAGGGCATGTGAAGAAACTTCCATCACTAATACTTTACACTCCGCATCTTTTGCTTTAATAAAATAATCATAAAGTACATCTACATCAGGTGTTGTATTTACCATCTTAATAAAGTTTCCACAATAGTAAAAACCAATGGTTCCCATATAAGCACAAGGAATATCAAGCATCGTCATCATTTGATACATCATATACCCAATCGTTGTTTTCCCATTTGTACCCGTAACCCCGATTAATTTCATATCTTTAAAATAAGGATAATAATGTTTGTACAAATAATCTTTTAAATACGCTCTTGTATCTTTCACAACAACGGTTTCAACATCATAATTTCCTTCTTCTACAATAACTCTTGTCGCTCCATTTTTGATGGCTTGAGAAATGTAATCATGACCATCACGATTAACATTTCTAATCGCAATAAAAGTATCTCCTGGTTTTACTTTTCGTGAATCTGTTTTTAAATCTATTTCCATAATAATCTCCTTAATAAACTAATTGAATTGCATTATGTATACATTTTAAATGATAGATTCCTGGTTCATATTTTTCTCCATCAATATTGACATACTGACTTGTTTTGACCCAAACATCTTCTTCTTTAAAATGTTGAAATTTTTTTGTTTTATGTAATGTATTGGTAATGAGACCTTTTAAATAATATGGTAATTCTTTTTTAGAAATCTCTCCGACTACAGACATATCAATCATTCCATCATCTAAGGACGAATAATACCCTGCTTGATAGCCTCCACCAAAATAATGTCCATTACAGAATGTACATATAAGAACATTTCCTTGATAGATATCTTTATTATAAGTATAAATCTCTGTTGGATAAAATTTTAAATGAAAAATCTTATCTAAAATCGTAAAACTGTATTGCAAGATGCGTGGTGCAATAGTTGTCTTTCGATTGGTATTAACGATATTACCAACATCCGCATCCAAGCCACAACAAAACACATTCACACAATAAAGATCATCACGGCATTGAATCACATCAATAGGTTTTGCTTCTTTTTTAAGAGAATCTCTAAAAACTTTGATAGCATCTAAATCTTTATAAATACTCCGTGCAAAATCATTACCTGTCCCTTGAGGAATCACGACCAGTTCATTATGACTCTTAACCATTCCGTTAACTACTTTATGAACAAAGCCATCTCCACCAATGGCATACAAACGACAAACCTCTTTTTCTTCTTGATAAGACAAAGCTATTTTTCGTGCATCATCTAAATCTTTGGTATAGCGTAATTCATAGCGTTTTCCTTGCATTGAAGAAACAATACAATTAACCAGTTCTTTTGAGGTATTCGGTTTTAATATAAAGATATGTTTCATGTTCATCACCTTATCCATTATAACATAAAAGAGAGTGCAATTAACACTCTACATCTTATCTTCTTTTCTTATTCTTTCTATAAAGACAACAAATAATAAAAGTAATAATTAAAATAGCTACAACAATAGCTTTATTAAAAACTTCAACCGGTTCAA
>ERZ773210.1667-NODE-1667-length-20772-cov-3.099001_pt1 | contig 20772 bp, 34 predicted proteins | sample MGYA00580528_ERZ773210 | MGnify/ENA primary metagenome ERZ773210 (study PRJEB29015, sample SAMEA2737769) | human gut metagenome | biome: human gut; feature: human-associated habitat; material: faeces | place: China | collected 2012 ...
GCAGGGATCGGCGGATACTTTTATTTTAATCAATCTCCTCCTCAAGTAGTGGCAGGATTGCCTGATTTAGATGATCATCTGTCAAGATTGAGTAATGAAGATATTTTAAAAGCAACAAATTCATCTTACTCTATTAAATACAATAGTAATGGAGATTCTATTGTGACAAATAGCATTAATGGTCAAAAGGGAGATAACATTCGTTTGTCAATTGATTGGGAACTTCAATCATTAGCGGATGAACTTATTACGAATGAATTAAAAGCATGTAATAGTTTTAATAAGTACTTTGAAAAAATGTATTTTGTAATGATGGATCCAAATACTGGTGAAGTATTAGTGATGTCAGCAAAGAAAATTGATAAAACCACAGGTGAAGTATCTGATATTTCTTCTTTCAACTATTTAGGACAAGTTGAAATAGGGTCCACATCAAAAGCAGGAACACTTTATACAGCTTTTAAAGAAAATATTATTGTTCCAAATACGTATTTTGTCGATGAACCGATTAAAATTAAAGGTTCAAAAGAAAAGAAATCATACAAAAATATGGGAAATATCAATGAAGTCGATGCACTAGCGTGGTCTTCAAACGTTTACATGTTTAGAATTGCAATGAAACTTGCCGATGTCAATTATGTTCCAAATGCGTCCTTAAACGTTGATTTCAATAAATTTGTAAAAACACTTACAATTATTAGACGTGATTTTGGTGAATTAGGTTTAGGAGTAAAAACAGGACTTGATGTACCAAACGAAGGCGATGGATATAAAGGACAAAGATCTGAAGCTGGTTTATTATTAGATGCTTGTATTGGACAATATGATACATATACACCAATTCAATTAGCTCAATATACCTGCACGGTGGCAAATATGGGTAAAAAAGTACAACCTCATTTCTTAGTTGAATCATTTAAAACTGATGATGCAGGAAACAATGTTTCAACTTATAAATTTAAAACAAATATTCAAGATGATGTTTCTTCACAAGTAGAAGCCTTCCAACAAATCAAAAAAGGAATGCGTGCTTGTGTTACAAGAAGTGATGGAACATCTCATACGTATTGGTCTCAAAAGCCTTATGCTGCTTACTGTAAAACAGGAACTGCAGAAAAATATGATCCTGGTGATAATGTCGATCATCCTAACCACTTACAAATTGGTTATATTTCAGCAACAGAAGATAGTAAACCAATTGTTGCCTTTGCAAGTATTGCTGAACGTGAAGATCGTTCTTCTACTGGTGCTGATTCATCTGCGCCAATTATTGCAAATCAAGTTGTCGATAAATATGTAGAAAAATATGGACTAAATTAAAAAAATGCTAGTATTTCATAAATTATTATGTTATTATGTGTAAGAAAGTTTTAGTGATGCGGAGGTGTAATCATGAGAGATAATATCATTTTAAAATGTACAGAATGTGGTGAAGAAAATTATATCAACACTAAGAATAAAAGAAATCATCCAGATAGAATGGAAGTAAATAAATATTGCCCAAGATGCAATAAAAAAACTGTACACAAAGAAAAAAAATAAGCCTCGGCTTATTTTTTATTATGAGGAAAAAATATGGAAGAACTCAAAATCAAACATATGACACTGGGTCAAATGGCAACCAATTGTTATATTATTGAAAATGGTAATCAGTCTTTAATTGTTGATCCTGGTGCTGAAAGTGAAAAAATAATACAATATTTAAATGAAAACCATTTAAATATTTCAGCTATTCTTTTAACGCATGGACATTTTGATCATATTGGCGCCGTTGATGACTTGGTAAATAAATATCAATGTCCTGTTTATCTTCATGAAAGAGATTATAATTGTTTCTATGATGATGACATTAATTTATCTAATTATTCAAAACCATTAAACATGCAAACAAAAATAACTCTTGTAAAAGATTTCATAGAATGTGCAGGTTTTAAAATTCAATTTTTAAATTTACCTGGACATACGCATGGTTCTTGTTTTGTGATTTTTGAAGATCATCATATTATCTTTTCTGGAGATGTTATATTTAAAGGTGCTATTGGAAGATATGATTTTCCTAATTCTTCATTAGAAGAAACAATTGCTTCTATTGAAAAAATTAAAGGTATTTCAGGAAACTATCTTATTTATCCTGGGCATGGACCATCAACAACGCTCGATGATGAAAAAAGGAATAATCCGTACTTAAATCGTTTGTAAAAACGATTTTTTTGTTTTTTTTCATTTTTTTGAAGAAAAAAACAAAAAAAGAGCGAATAAACTAGTAGGAGGAACAATATGAACGAATTATTTGAACAATTAGTCTATGACGCTCTTAAAGAGAAAGTAAGTGATATTCACTTATTATCTAAAGAAAAAGGCATTATAAAGTTTAGAAAGAAAGGGAGGCTTTATGATTATGGAACGATTGATTCAAAACAAATGACAAAACTATTAAATTATATTCGTTTTATTTCTAAAATAGATTTAAATTATTTTAGAAAGCCACAAACAGGCCATTGTATTTTTGAATATAACAATAGAAAATATAATCTCAGAATTTCATCTTTGATGGGAAAAGAGATGGATTCACTTGTTATTAGAATACTGAATAATCATCAAAAACTTACATTAAATAACTTAACTTATGATTTTCATGTAAATCAATTTCTAAAACAAATAGCTAAACAAGAAAATGGTTTATTTATTATTAGTGGGGCGACAGGATCAGGAAAATCAACAACACTCTATGCTTTACTTGATGAAATCAATAAACATTATCAAAAGAATATTATTACATTGGAAGATCCTATTGAAATTGAAAAAGATTATTGTCTTCAAATTGAATTAAATGAAAAACAAGGAATCAATTATAACGAATCGCTTAAACAAATATTAAGACATGACCCAGATGTAATCATGATAGGTGAAATACGAGATGAAACAACGGCGCAACTTGCTTTAACATGTGCTTTGACAGGTCATTTAGTTTTGACAACACTTCATGCAAGTCATTGTATAAACACATTAAAAAGACTTGTAAATTTGAATATCCAGTTATTGGATTTAGAAGATGTATTAATTGGGGTGATGACACAAAAAATGAACATCAATAAAAAACAAAAAATTGTTGTTGAAAGTGAATTTATGGATAAGCAAAGTTTACAAAATTATTTTAAAAACAAAAAAGTCAATTATTATGATTTTAAAAAAGCGCATAAAACATTGATTGATAAAGGTATTTTAGATGAATAAAGTAACATTAGATTTTATAGAATATATGATTTTCTTTTTAAAGCAAGGATATTCAATACACGATTTGTTGGATTTATGCAAAATGCTTGATTTTAAAAAACAAGTAAGTGATTTGGAAAAATATCTTTATCAAGGAGAAACAGTAGATGAAGCATTACTAAAAATGAATTTACCTGGTTTATTTAAAGAATATTTTTCTTTTTTTAAACATGATTTTTCAATTGACGATGCTTTAGAAAAAACACTTGCTATTTGTAAGAAAAGAGAAGAAATCAAAAAAATTATTATAAAGAAATTAGGTTATCCACTTTTTATGTTGATTTTTCTCTTTGTTTTTTCTATTTTTGTTGTTTTATTTCTATTGCCACAAGTAGAAATTCTATTTATTGATTTTAACATTGAAAAAAGTTTAATTACTGAATTTTTCTTTACCCTGCTTAAAATTATTCCTTTGTTTTTGATACTTGTTTTTGTTGTAGTTGTTTCCATTGTTTTGTTTGTAAAGATTTCTGTAACACATCAACATTTTCAATATATTGATTTTATGATTGAACATACGCGATTAGTTAAAAATGTTATTTGTAAGTATTACTCGCTTAAATTTGCTATCTATTATGATGAGTTGCTGATGAATAATTATGATGCAACAACTATTATTGAACTTCTTTATAACAAGATAAAAGATAGCGATATTAAGATGATTGTTTATGAACTGTACAATTCTATTTTAGAAGGAAGAAATATTGATTCTGCCATCCAAGCATTTCCTTATTTTTCAGATGATTTTAAGATGTTTATCGTTCTTATTCATAATAAAAATGAAAAAAAATCTTTAAAAGAGTATATAGATATTTCGTTTATGCAAATAGATCGTTTAATTTCACGTATTATAAAAACAATTGTTCCTTTGATTTATGGATTTGTTGCAAGTTTTGTCATTGTTGTTTATGTATCCATCATAATTCCAATGATGAATGTTGTTTCAACTCTATAAATAAAAATAAAAGAAAGGAAAACTATAGGTGAAAATGATGATAAAAAAAGAAAATGGGTTTACATTGATCGAAATGATATTTTGTATATCAGTTATTTTAGTGATTTTACTTCTTGTTATTCCTGATGTAACAAACGAGAAAGTAAACGTATTAAATAAAATAAATAACAAAGCTTTTATCTTCATTGTAAATAATTTCTTTTATAATACTTTGCCAAAGTGCTTGTTTTTGTTTTCTATCAAGCGTTTCATAGTAATCTCTAATATTTATATTAAGTATTTTCTTTATTTCGTTAGGAACAGTTATTTGCTTAATATTGCTATATTCTTTTAATTTGCTTTCCAATTCTTTATATGAATTAGTGTATTCATCTTTTTGAATTAAATCATCAAGATACAAATCTTTTAATTTTTTCATTTGTTTTTTTATTTTAGCAATATCTTTTGTATGATCCTTTTGTTCTTTTTGTTTTGTTTCAATATCTATTACATAGTTGCTTAATAAAGTATTAAGATTTTTTAGCAGATATTTTTCTATTTTACTTTCCGAAAGAATATGTCTGTTTGAACATGCTTTGTTTTGATAAGCATGATTGCATCTGTAGAGATAATAAGTTGTATCTTTCCAATTTGGATTTTTTCTAGAATTATGGTCTGTTTTTTTATTTCCTACAATTCTACGTCCACATGTACCACACCTAATTAACCCAGAAAACAAGAAAATAGATTTAGTTTTTCTACTTCTAATATTATTATTATTTATTATTTCTTGTACTTGATCGTAAAGCTCTTTTGGTATAATTCCTTTACAAAAATTATCATTATATTTATGTATACCTATATTTATTGGATTTTTCAACCGATTTAAAAAATTTGTATACTCCATTCTGTAATTAGGATATTTTTCATTAAAAAGTTTATTTGAATACGATACACTTCTATAGAGTAGTATCATATTATATGCATCAAGAAGAGCATCAGCTTTCTTATCGTCACGTACATAAAGTTTATTTTCTATTTTATAACCAAAAGGCACCTTACTAGAAATACGTTGCCCATTTCGGGCCATATATTTGAAAACATCATTTATACGTTCACTTGTTTTTTCTCTTTCACGTTCAGCAAGTGAAAGTTTTAGATTAAAAATAAATTTACCATCAGCAGTAGAAGTATCAATATCATCTTCATGAATTGCTTTAATAGACACGTTCTTTTTTTCAAGCTCTAAAACTGCTAGATTTGCATCAAGAAGATTTCTTGAAAATCTATCTAATTTTGTAAAAAGAATGATATCATTTTCTTCTAGATCATTCATCATTCTTAAATAATCTTTTCTTTTCTTAGTTGTTGCTGCACTTATTCCTTCATCAACATAGATTCCAGAGATAGTTATTTTATTTTGATTACAGTACTCTTTTAATGCAGTTAATTGAGCATCGATAGAATAACCATATTTGACTTGTTCATCTCTAGAAACACGTGCATATATTCTTGCATTTTGTTTCATATTTAAGACTCCTTTATTTTGCCTTAAACGTACAAAAATGCTATAATTGAGTACGTAAAAAGGCATTCGTGTGTGTTTTTACTTTTTTAGTGATATTGGCGTATCACTTTTTTAAACATCCTAGTTGGCGCTAGGGTGTTTTTTATTTATATACTATGTCCTGAAAAAAACAGGACATAGTAAGGAAGATATCGATTGTTTAAATTAAATGATTAATTATTTAGTAGTTTTTTAAATAATTCATCAAGATCAATATCATATAATTCACATAATTCAAAAAGTGTACTAGCGCTTATGCTATTTCTACCTTTTTCATATCCATGTAATGTAAATCTTGATTTACCAATTATTTGTGCAACATCATTCAAAGATAAATTTTTATTTTCTCGTGCGTGTTGCAACTCTTTTCCTATAAGTTCATCATAATTTTTCATTTTTGTCATCCTTCTCGAGAACATAATATAGTGATATTGGCGTATCACTTTTTTGAACACTCTAGTTGGCGATAGACTGTTCTTTTATATTTAATTATCAACTTGTTTAGCAATATCATCTATATCAGCTTCATATAATTCACATAATTTCAAAATATCATCAAAATATATTCTATTACGTCCGCTTTCTATATCACCAATCCAACTTTTAGATTTATCCATTTTTTTTGCTACATCTTCTAAAGTAAAGTTCTTTTGTTTTCTAGCTTTTTTTAAAACAGCACCAGTTTTTTTATAGATATCTTTATCCATTTTATCTTCACCTCACCAGTATTATAACATATAAAAAAACGTTTTCAACGGAAAAAGAAACAAAATAACGTTGACAACGGAAAAAAGTGGGTGTATATTGAAAATGTGAAATCCGTTAACAACGGAATTTAAGGAAGGAGTAATATTTATGGAAAAATTAAGTGTAAAAGCTATTAGGGTTAACATTGGAAAAACTCAAAAAGAAATGGCTAATCTTTTAGGAATATCAACAAGAAAATATGCTGATAAAGAAAATGGTCTTTCGAAGTGGTATTGGGATGAGATAAAAAAGATAAGTGAAATTGCTGATATTGAGATAAAAAGAATAAGTTAATTTTTTTGCTCTTGTATTCCGTTCACAGCGTAATTATGTAAAAATGAACACTCAATCATCTCATGTAGGAAACATGAATATTGAACTATTCATTAAAAACTTATTCAAATTATTAGATCAGCAAAATAACACAAATACAAAAGTAGTTATAAAGAAAATTGATACTGTTCAGCAGTAGAGGAAAAGTTCGATGGTAAAGATAAATAAAATCAAATTATATACAAATGGAGATAAATATCATTTGTATATAGATGGTGTTGAAGTTAAGAGAATAACTGATATGCAAATACGAAAAAGAGAACATCAATTTTCAGAAATAATTGTTACTTTTTCAGGGATTTTAGAAACAAGTGAGGAGGAAAGAGAATGACTGGAGAAACAAAAATAATGTTTTTAATAGTATTTATAGCACTATTTTTTAGCCTTTGGGGTTGTTATTTATATCCAAAAAGAAAAGCCCTGTTATGCTGGGCTATATCTTATCCATTGGCTTTTTTCGCATTATTCTATGCATTTGGTAATATCTTTGGATAGTTTATCCATTTTTGGAGTTAATGATTCAATGAGTTCTTTTGAATAATCGTAATTTTCATTATTTAAAAGAATGTCAGTGATTTCATCAATTGATTTTCTGCACTCATCATCAACAACAATATAAAGCTTCTGTGCAGAAGACAAGTAGTTTTGAAGTGCATCTAAATTTTTTGGATTTGTAATTGTTATTGATAGATTTTCAAAATAATCATTTACATAACCAATTTTGGTTGAATATAGGGTGTTAAGTTTTGAAATTTTGTATTGTGTTTTGTTATTGAAATATGCTGCTAATGTTGGTGATAATGCAGCACCTAAACCAATAATAGCTATGATCCATTGATCTAAGTTTTCCATTTATTTCACCTCGCTTTCTAATTAGATTTCGATATTGCCGTACCGATAATTTAATTATAAAGAGGGGTTGAATAAATCTAAATAAAAATTTGCAAAAAGTTATTGTTGCTTTATCAAATACATTACAAAAAGGAGAAAGGAGAATAGTTATGACTAAAGCAGAACAGGTTGAAGTTATCAGAAAGAAAATAGAATTTGAAAAGGGTTTTCTTGACGATGAGATTAAAAAAAGAAATGAAGCAAGGGAAGTATTTAAATATTGTCCAATTGAAAAAACTCAAGAAAAACAATCTGAACTTGATGCGTGTTGTAACAGCGTGAATAACCAATACATGTATCTATGTGGTGTTCTTGATACAGCTCGCAAATTAGATCTTATTTCAAAAGATGAATATAACAAGCTACGTAACCAAGTATTTGCTAAGACTTCTGATTCTTAAATTATAAGTTCACTGGTCAGTAAGAAGTTAATCTTATTAAAAAATAAAATAGAAAGGAAGTGAAACCCTCTTTCTCTATTTATTACATCACCATTAAGGTTAGCTTCTTTCTGATCAGTGACTAGAAATGTTACTGGTCATCAAAGACTGATCTATCAAAAGCTTCGCGTGTTTTATTAATTTGTCCAACATTCAAAAAAAGATAGATTGGTCTTTCATGGCCAGTAGAGAAAGGATAGAAAAATGATGTTTAAAATAAAGAAATTATTAAGAAATAAAAAAACAGATAGGGTAGTAACTTGTATAAATATAGCAGTTATAATCATTGCTTTTATTAATATATTTGTTTGGAAAAGTTTATGGTTTTGTTTGGCAGTCGTTATTGAATCGATTTTATCATATTACTTTTTAAGATTATGTAGGAGAGAACGAATAAAAAGGGAAGCTGCAAAAGATATGATTGATAAATACTTTTTGGAATCATTTGAATTTGTTCGAAACTATGTATCAATTCAAAAATGCATAGGCAAAGATGCAGTTTCTAAACTGGTTATGATAAAGATTAAACGTAACATAGATTTGTTTTGGTTTTCACTATTTGAAAATTTAATTTCTTGGGAAGAATACAAGTTTTTAAGAAATTGTAATTATGATCTTATAGATATATTAAATTTTGAAACTGACGAATACGAAAGGATGACCAATGATGAAAAGATTATCGGGTAGAGGATTACTTGCTGTCATTATCATAGCTCTTTGTATGTCTAAATTAACTGTAATAGCTTTAACAAGTATCCTTGATATGATTTTCAAATAACAGATATTTGATATCTGTTAGCAAATATAGAATACCCCTTTTCTACTGTTACTGATATAAATTCTATATTTGCTAAGAGGTACTAAGTATCTCTAAAGACTGTTATTTATGCTCATTTTAAAACTTCCTTCAAAAATATAAAACTATTGCACGGGTTTTAAGTAACGGTCTTTCTAATGGCTTGTTGCTTCTTAGAAGCTATAAAGGATTTTTCCAAACTTTGATACCATCCCACTTTATAGCTTCTAAGAGGTTTTAATAAACCTCAATAGAGGACATCAAAAATACCTTTAATCAAAATTAAAATCACAAACTTTTATGAAGAGAAAAGTGACGTAATGATTTTTTCTAGCTTCTTTTACGCAATTTATTAATTTTGATGTCCTTTGTTTTTTTAGAAAGGAGAACTGAATATGACATGAAATAAAAAAAGGAACACCACTTATAAATGATGTTCCACAAACATTACAAAATAGATTATAGCAAATATAATCAAAAAATCAAAACCAAAAGAGGATTAGTTAATGGCTACATTAAATAAAATCGATTTATTAGTAACTGATAAAGAAGTTTATCGTCTTTTTGTTGATGATGTAGAAATTCAAAATATCAAGAAGTTGCACTTAATCAAGAAAGCGGATGATACTTCTGAAATCACTGTTACTTTTAAAGGTAAATTAAAAACAAAAGAAAAATAGAAAGAAAAGAGGAAAAGAAATGTTAGCAAAAGCAATTGAAAAGATTCAAGAATTAGCAAATGAAAAAGAAAGATGTCAGGTAGAAGAAAAAGTCTTATTTGAACAAGGCTATATCCATCAAGGAGACATATTGACACGTTATACAACTCCTGAAGTTGAAACTGTTGAAGTAAGAAGTCTTACTGCTCTTACACAAATGATTAGAAGCTTTTTAGAAAATGATGGTAAGACAATTCAATGTCATTTACCACTTATCGTTACTGCGGTTGGAAATAATATTAAAGTTCTTAGCTCTATTGATCATACTTATGAAAGACAGTTGATTTTTACTGCTAGACCAATTGTTCCTGATGTTATTCTAGACAGATTTATTCCTGCAGAACAAATGATCATTAATGTCAATACATGCTTTGAACAAAATGAAAATGCCGAAGCGTTTATTAAGAGTATTTCAAAATTATATAAAGTAAGCACTGTTGAATCCGTTGACAACGGTATTGGTGCTACATTAAAAGTTACTGAAGGTATTAATACTGATGAAACAGTTGTAATCAATCCAATTGTAGCTTTAAAACCAATTGCTACATATGATGAAGTCAATCAAATTGAAAGAAAATTCAATTTACGTGTAAATCATGAGGGTAAAGTTGCGCTTATGGTGTGTGATAAAGGTGCTTTTGAAAGAAAAGTACAAAATCAAATTAAAAGTTTCTTAAATGTTGCTCTTGATAAAAAAGTTAAAGACGGTGCAGTTATTTTAGCTTTATAGGAGATACTAACTATGAGAAGTAGATCTATTCTAGATATTGAGGGTGGAAACATCATCCACCAAATTGATAATGAGTTAGAAAGAGTTATTTATAATATCAATGATGAAAGCACTGATTTAAAAGCAAGAGAAATCAAGATAAGCATCAAAATCACACCAAACAAGAAAAGAAATGAATTAGCAGTTAAATATAATGTTACTTCAAAAGTATCACCTAAAGATAATGAACCAATTACTTTAGTTAATTTAAAGGAATTTGATAATGATACTGGAGAGTTTTTAGGATCTCGTTTATCAGAGGCAAGCGGAATTGTTCCAGGACAAATCAATCTTTCAGGCGAGGTTGCCAAAGAACTTCCGCCAATTGTTATTGGGAGTAAATTACAAGAAAAAAATGAAGTTGTTTCAGGTATATCAAAGGGGTTAATTGATTAACTCCTTTTAAAAGGAGTTATAAGTTATGGAAAATATAAGCAAAAAAGACGGATTTATTTTTTATAGAAGTTTTTATGATTCGATTAATGCTTTAGACGAGTCAATGCAACTAGAAGTGTATCAGGCACTCGCTGAATATGGTTTATCAGGAGAAATCAAAGATGATCTATCACCGATAACCAAAGCACTTCTTACTGCAATGATTCCAACGATAGATAACGCAAATAAGCGTTATGTTGCTAGTGTTCAAAACGGTAAAAAAGGCGGTCGTCCAAAGAAAAATAAAGAGGTTAAAGAGGAAGTTAGCAAAAACCTAGAAAAACCTAACCAAAACCTAAATAAACCTAGACATAACCTAGAGAAACCTAGCAATAACCTAACAAAACCTAACCCTAACCCCTCTGTATCAGTATCTGTATATGATACTGATACAGAGGATATGATAAAAGATAAAAAGATAAAAGAGAAAGATAAAACAGTTGCGCAAGCGCAAAGCTCTTTAAATTACATTACTGAACTTCTTTTAAAAAAAGAATTGATTTATGAAAACGAGGTTCAGTTGATTGATGATATGATTAAATCTTATCTTTCGTCCTTTAGTGCTATTGATATCAAATGCAAGTGTGAGTATATCCTGGAAAAGATGAAAGAAAAGGATTTAAACAATCGAATGAATTATTTCAAGAGTTCATTTGAAAAGAATATTTATCAAGACTTTGCTAAAGAAAGCAAAGAAACCAAAAAAATAGAGAAGATACCAATCGACAATGATGCATTGGATATGCTTTCTCAATACGATTAGGAGGGAAGTGTATGCTTGTCCAAGTATCAAGAGAAAACTTGAATGAGGAAGTTAAACTTGCTGGAACAAAGGATGTAAACAATGAGTTTATTGTTCTTTCAGCAATATCATTGCTTGTCTACGTTTCAAAAAAAGAAAATATGGGTGTTGATGAACTGTTGGACAAGTGCCATTTGAAAATTAAAGAAATGAAAGTTAAAAATTTGTAATTTAAATTTATTACCGAAAGTAGGGATAAGTGTGAGAAAATTGATTATTAAAATTGCATCAATTGCAGTATGTATTTCAATGTGTCTTCTTTTGCTTACAGGAAAGAAATATCATATTTTGTCAATGTTAGCTTGTTTTGCAATTGTAGAAATAGCATTACTTCACACTCTTTATGAAGAGTTAAAAGAAGCGGTTGAGGTGATTAAAAGTGGCAAAGAGAAGAGTTAAGTCGTTCAAAGGACAAAAAGAAACATTACCAATCAAAGATAGAAGATTGCTCAACTCATTCATGAATAATCTTCTTCTCAAAAGAGATCTTGCAACTACGGATGTTAAGAGATATCAAGCTGATCGCAATTACATGATTGCGCTATTAGGATTTAATACTGCATTTAGAGCAAATGATTTGCTTCAATTGAGGGTCATTGATGTAAAAAAAGGTTATTTGCACATCAAAGAACTGAAAACAGGAAAAATGCAACATTACCGCATGGATAAAAGACTTCATAAAGATATTCTTGATTACATAGAGAGAAATCATCTTGCAGATCATGATTATCTCTTTAGAGGTCAAAAGAAAAAACAAGATGGGGTTTCTTATGTTTTGCCTCTTACTCGTGAACAAGGGTATAACATCATGAAGAAAAATGCAGATGATGTTGGTGTCGTTTCGACATTTGGAATGCATTCACTTAGAAAGACTTTCGGTTATTTTTATATAAAAAATGGTGGCAATGTCATTACGCTTATGAAAATGTACAATCATGATGAACCAGCAACAACACTTAGATACGTTTGTTGGGATAATGATGATGCAGAAAAAGAAAGAAGCAGGGTATACATTGCTGCTACAAAGTAGAAATGAGGAGCAAATCATTAAAAATGAGAGTTGCTAGAAAGTATGATTTGGAAACGGGACAATATGAAGATTATGCATTGCCTGAAGAATCTACATATTATGAAGATGATATGAACAAGAAAATTGCTTGTTGCGAATGTGGTAAGAAAGTCATTTATGGAATTACTTATACATCGAGAATTATTTTGGATAAATACGGTTTCGGATATGCAGTTTGCAAGGAATGTTATTTTAAAAATGATTTGAAAGATATTGTCAGGAAAGGATAAGGCTTATGAAAATAAGAGAACAACTAAAAGAAATGTTTCAAATGCAAAGAACATTGAATAAAAGCATTTTAGATGAATTCGGTGAAGAATCTATGACCGAAGAAAAATTAGAATTAGCCATCATTGACGAGCTAGGGGAATTAACGCATGAATTAAAAGGGGATTGGTGCTGGTGGAAAAAGTCACAAGCTCCAGTTAATCGTAAAAGAGTTCTTGAAGAACTTGTAGATGTTTATCATTTTGTTATGACGAGTGAAATGATGCGTAAGTATTCAAGCACAGATGAAGTAATTGATAGCATTTTAAATAAATATGAATTTTCAATTAATCACTTTGATGAATTAGAAAAAGAAAGACTAGATTATTTGATCGGTGATATTTCATATAGTTATGATAAATTGACAGTTTTATTGCAATTAACTAAGTGTTTACAATTCTCATTTGATGATGTCTATCAAGAATATCTTAATAAAAACAAGATCAATTATGAAAGGTTAAAAAATGGATATTAATCATGACTGATAAAGAATGGGTTGAACTTTGCAATGAACGTCATATAAAGGTTGTGGATTTTGACTATAGAAATTGCACAAGAGATAAAGCCATTGCAGCTTTAAATTTATTTGAAGAGGCACATTCTATAGCATTTTCAAACTCTTATGAAAATGATAATGAGACAACACATTTTTTTGAAGAACTTATTAAAGCAAAAAATGGATATATTGATGTACTGGACAGTATAATTATGACTCTTCGCGCTCCTTATAGAAAAGCAATGAAAAAAATCCGCAAAAATATGAAAATGCTTTTTCGTGAAATACCCTATAAAAAAACAAGACTACCTAGAAAATTAAAGAAAAAATATAAGAAGTTAGGTATTTATGATCAATGGAAAGAAGAAAATTTGTAAAGTAAAGGTGATTAACAATGTCAACACATAAACAAATATCCAAGAAAATTAGAATTAAAGTATGGGAAAAGTACAATCATCATTGTGCATATTGTGGTTGCGAACTTGAATATAAAGATATGCAAGTGGATCATATTGATTCCGTTTATGTCCATTGTGATTATAAAAAGAAAAAAACATTAGATGAAATAAATGAAATCAGCAATTTAATGCCATCGTGTAGGCAATGCAATTTTTATAAGTCAACTTGTAGCAAAGAAGATTTTAGAAAACGATTAAGCGTTGTTTTAATGAGAAATCTACAAAAGACATTTCAATATAAATTAGCATTAAAACATGGATTAATTGTTGAAAACACAAAACCGTTAGTATTTTATTTTGAAAAACAGGAGAATAAGAGAAATGAATAAATATGAAAAAGCGTTTAATCATTTGAGAGAACACGCATCATTCAATACAGTGGATGAAATGATTGATATTAAAGAATTAGTAGAAAAGGCAACACCTAAAAAAACATTAACAGCATTTGCTGATGGCGTTACTGCTGATGGTTCAATTGTTCAAAAAACAGCATTAGTATGTCCTTCTTGTAAATCACTTTTAGTAGAAAGACAAAAATATTGTCCTTCGTGCGGACAAGCACTTGATTTGATGGTTGAAATGAAAAATGTGGAAAAAGAAACTAAAGAAATAGTAAATTCAAATAAATCTATAAAATTAACTTGGGTAGATTATGAAGTGTTGAAATTTTTACAAAAACAAGGAGTTAGATATATTTGTAGAGATAAAAACGATTGCCTGAATTTGTGTGAAAATATTCCTGAACGTGATTTGCATGTATGGATTACAAGAGGTGAATATGAATATTGTACAGATTGGTTTAAAGAGTTATTCAAATTTGTTAAATGGGAAGATAAAGAACCTTATAAAGTTCAAGATATTCTAAATAACTGTGAGGTGTTTGAAAATGTTGACTAAAGAAATATGTAAGCCGGCTTTTGAAGATGTTAAAAAGTATGGCGAAAACAATATTCCACCACTAGCAATTGATATCTTCAAAAGATTGATAGAGGAGCACTTTAACCCTCAACCTCTTAAATTTGGAGATTTAAAACGTGATATGTGGATTATTGATAAAAGAACTGGAAATATTATTCAAGTAAAAAAAATAGGAACAAATGGAGCTTTCAGTTTTGAGACTGTAGATGGAAGTGTTTATATTACATCTTTAAAAAAAGACAGATTTTACCCACTTTCACAATCAATAATGGAGGAAGATAAATAATGAAGAAAATATTAATCATATTAGCAAGTGTATTTATTTTAACTGGATGTTCAAAAGCATCTAGAGTCAATTGGAATATTAGAGAAGATGCAAATAACTTTAAAATCACAAGAAAGGTTGTTGCTCTTAACACAAGAACAAATGATCCATTGTTTTCTGTTGAAGGAAAGATTTCTCTTGATAGTGATGAAGATGGAGATTTGAATGTAACAATCAAAACTGGAAAGGGAAAATACAAATTATTCTACGCACATCTTTCTAAGGATGTTACATACACTTGTATTCAAACAGAAGCAAAGAAAGAAAATCCTTACGCTTATGATATTCAATTCTTCCCAGGAAAAGAAATCATTGAAAATGGGATTATTGATGTTAAATCAAGCGAATAGGAGTGGTGAAGATGCTCAATAGAGAAGAATGTGAACAAGCGTGTCTTTATCTATTATCTCATTGTTATGAAACAGATGCACCAGCTTTAGAAAATGGAGATAAGGATAAAACTTATACATTCACACCTGCAGGCTTTGAAGAAAGTAAAATTTTCAAAAGATTAATTGAGGAGCATTTTACTTCTCAACCTCTTGAGTTTAAGGATTTAAAAGAAGGGATGTGGGTATATGATGCTCCTTATGAAGAAATTGTAAGAATTAAAGAAATAGAATCTAATGAATGGATATTTCTTGAATACATAAAATCCAAGGATCTATCTAATACGTTTTTTCAAGAAGGAAGATTCTATCCAATCAAAATACCAGTAATTGAAGGAGAAAATAAATGAAAAAAGGTGATTGAAATGATAATAAATTTAATACGTTTTATCATAACTGACTGTCTAATATTCTTCTACATGGTGTTGCTTGGGGCAGTCAATCTAAATAGAACAAGTGAAAACTTTAAATGCGTATGGAACTTACTACACTTTTTCCTAGTTATTGGTATGATCATATATTTTGTGTGGTGAGGTGATGAATAATGAGTAAACAATATCAAAATACACAAATAGTAAAACACGCTTTACAGTATTACATCACTAGACCTAATGCTAGTGAGAGAGATTTAAATAGAGAAAAAAATATATTAAAACAAGTTGAAGAAGAAGTAGAAATGTTAAAACAAAAATATGGCATCAATCAAGGAGATATTAAACATGAAGGATAATGTTTTAATTGCAATATTAAATGTATCGATTCTAATAGCATCAATATTTTTAATTTGTCATTTCAATAATGGGCTATGGATCCTATTTTATATTTTATTTCATTTTGTTTTATCAAGTGAAAAAGAAGAGAACCAAAAGAAAGGAAATAAGTAAGATGACAATCAGAGAATATTTTAAAAATAGTAAGAATACTGTTGAGAAATTTCTTATACAAAGAGAAGGAAAAGCAACAGTAGTTGTACCAGGTACTGAAAGATTTAATCTAAATAAAGATATCTTAGATTGTGAAATAAAATCAGTAACAAGAAGTTCTGTAAATGAATATGAAGAAGAAACAATTAGTATTCATATCTAAAAGAGGTAACTAAATGAAATTTGAAAATACAGAGGTTTACGGCTTTAAACGTGCGCTTAAAGGTATGAGAAACCCTCTTGAATCATGGCATAAAAACGATACGGTTGAGGAGAACGGAAAAGTCGTAATTGGTGAAAACGATTTGGATTTGGCGCAAAGACTTATAAAATCGGGCAGTGAACACAGAAAATTTATGCGTCAGATTTTTGTGTCGGTTGATATAACAGGTCCGCTTTATTGGTGGAAAGAATTTGATACGTATAAGGTTGGTACAACCGCAAACAGCACATCGACAATGCACAAACTTGCGTCAACACCTATTACCGCCGAGTGTTTTGAAATTGACGATTATAATGCGGAACTTGATTATGACGGCACAAAACTTGGTGATGTGATAGACAAGCATATAGAATTTTTGGAGAGTATGCGTGTAAAGTATCTTGAAACAAAGGATAAGGCATATTGGAAAGAACTTATCAGATGGTTGCCGTCAGCGTGGCAGCAGACAAGAACCGTTACAATGACATACGAAAATCTTTTGGCGATGTGTTCAAAAGGTCAGAGAAGATTTCACAAATTGACAGAATGGTCAAAGTCATTCATCGATTGGGCGAGAACACTTCCGTATGCACAGGAATTGATATTCCCGGACGAAACAGAATGAAAATAATTGCGGCGGTTGATGAAAAGTGGGGCATTGGCAAAGGTATGAATTTGCTGTTCCGCATATCAGAGGATATGGAATTTTTTAAAGAGAAAACAATGGGTAAGACGGTTGTTATGGGCAGAAAGACGTTGGAGAGCTTCCCTAACGCAAAACCGCTTAAAAATCGAAAAAATGTTGTACTTACAACCGATAAAAATTTTAAGTGTGACGGCACGGAAATTGTTCACGATATAAAAACGATTATCGGAAAATACGGCGGTGACGATACTTTTGTCATAGGCGGCGGAGAGGTTTACAGACAGCTTTTGCCGTACTGTGACAGTGCATATATAACAAAGGTGTTTTCCGACGGCAATGCGGATGTCTTTATCGACAATCTTGATAAAAATGAGGTGTGGGAGCTCAGTAACGTGTCCGAAAAACGCGTTGAAAACGGCATTTCGTTTGTGTTCTGCACTTATATAAACAAAAATCCTCAATCGCATTTTGAACAAAAAACACTGTAAATTATACATTGAATTTATGAAAAACACTTTAAAAAGTTTGTGAAATATGATATTATATAGATAATTATTATTATGCTTTAATGGATAGGTAAAGTATATATAAAAGAGGGAGGATAACTAAATGCTTAAAAATTCAAAGAAAAAACTAAGAAAATTAGGTGCATTTTCTTTGGTTCTTGCTCAGGTTGCGGCAGTAGGAGTAGTTGCTCCTATGACAAGTGCAAGTGCATTTGCCGGCAGTGCAATCACAAGAAACATGGAAAACCTTGATAGAGGTGTCGTTGCGACAAAGACTGACGACGGTGTGCTTATTTCATGGAGAAGATTGGCAACAGAGCCTGCTGACACTACATTTACTCTTTACAGAAACCAAGAAAAGATTAACGAAGGTGCGGTTACAAACTTTGTTGACGCGTCAGGTACTGTAAACGATAAGTATACAGTAGTTGCAAACGGCGAAATGTCAGACAGCGTAGGCGTATGGGAGAACGGATACCTTGATATTCCTTTGGGTAAAGCTCCTGAAAGTGACGTTATGTTACAAGACAGAAACGGCATATACTACGGTTCATATACACCGGGTGACTCATCATACGGTGACCTTGACGGTGACGGACAATATGAAATCGTAATGCTATGGAGCCCTTCAGATGCTAAGGATGCCGCTACAGGCGGTAGAACCGGTAAGGTCTTTATGGACGCTTACAAGCTTGACGGTACTCAGCTTTGGAGAATTGACATGGGTTACAATATCCGTGCAGGACAACACGATACTCAGCTTAACGTAGCCGATTTTGACGGTGACGGCAGAGCAGAAGTTATGGTAAGAACTGCTGACGGTACTGTTGACGGTCAGGGTAATGTAATCGGTGACGCATCAAAGGGTGAAACATACGAAAACAGCTGGGCTGCCCTAAACGGCGGTAAAAACTTACAAGGTCCGCTTTATGTAACGTGTTTCGACGGTGAAACAGGTAAGGCTCTTGACACAATAGATTATTTCCCAAATAATACTGTCGGTTCAAATGCTGCATCATTAACATTCGGTGATGACTTCGGTAACCGTTCGGAAAGATATAACAGTACAATAGCTTATATTGACGGTCAGTCACCGTCTGCTGTATTTGCAAGAGGTTATTACTTCGGTAAGGGTATCTCAAATCCTAATGGTCGTACAGGTGCCGCTGCATACAGCTTTAAGAATGGTAAGCTAAAGATGGAATGGTCATTCGATACAGCCGAATCAAAGAATAACGGCTATATCGGTCAAGGTAACCACCAAATTGAAGCAGGTGACGTTGACGGCGACGGTAAGGACGAAATCTTCTACGGCGCTTTGACATGGGATAATGACGGTTCAATTCTATGGTGTACATATCAAGAGCACGGTGATGCTATGCACCTTGGTGACTTCGACCCGACTAAAGAAGGTCTTGAATGGTTAAAAGCTTATGAAGATTACAGTGCAGACAGTGAAGTGTTTGATTTGAAAGGTCCACAACTTTCTCCATACATCACATCTAATACAATATTTAAAAATTCGGCTGCAGCTGCTGCTCAAGGCGCTCCTAATGATCGTCATCAATGGGGTATTTCACTTCAAAACGCTAAGACAGGCGAATTCTATCAAATTCACAACGGTATCAAAGATACAGGTCGTGCTATGATTGCTAATATCGGTTACGGCGATTCTTGGTACGCTATGTGGGGTGCAGGTTCATCAGGTTACTGGGACAGCAACGGTAACGAACTCCCTGATCTAAAGGCTGCTATGAACGGCAGAATTTATTGGACAGGTGACTTACAGGATGAACTTCAAGACCACAACGGTGCAGGTAAAGAAATTACTGTAACAAAGTGGAATGACGATACAAAGACATTCGATAAGATTTTCGAGGGTGAAGGTTCACACTCAATCAACTCAACAAAGGGTAATCCGAACCTACAAGCTGACTTGTTAGGTGACTGGAGAGAAGAAATTGTTTCTTACGCAATCACAGGTCAAGATACAAAGAAAGAAAAGACAACAATCAAGGGTAACTTTGATAAGGATGTTGAAGTTGAATTAGATAAGACTGTATATCAATATTCTCTAAGACTATATGAAACACCATATGCAACAAATTATAACTTCTATACACTTGCACATGATGATATTTACAGAAACTCATCAGCAACAGATACAAACTGTTACAACCAACCGCCACATATCAGCTGGTATATGAACGACCATATTGCTAATTCACAGTACACAACTCAACCGGACGCAAATGTTAAACTTGTTTCAAATTCATACAAGGCAAAGGCATTTGACGAATCTGCTCTACCTGTTGCAGGTTCAACACCATCAACAGATTCACCGTTCGTTGACGTTGTAGGTCACTGGGGTAAGACATACATCGATAAGATGTATAAAGCAGGCGTTATCAACGGTATGGACGATACACACTTCGCTCCTGACGGAACTGTAACAAAGGGTCAGTTTGCAACACTTATCGTAAACGCTCTAAAGATTGATACAGATTCATCATTGGCAAGCGAACACTGGGCAATGCCATTCGTAAAAGCCGCTCAAAATGCTAACCTAATTGCAGAAGATATTCCGTTCACTGTTGAAGATTTCGATAAGGAAATTTCAAGAGAAGAAATGGCATCAATGGTTGCTAAGGCTGCTGCATATAAGAATGTTGAGGCTAAGGCTGCCGATAAGGAATTTACAGACGCAGCAGACATCGCAGCATGGGCTGTTGAAGATGTAAACAATGCAGTTGGTTTGGGTATTATTAACGGTATGGATGACGGTTCATTCCAACCAAAGGCTAATGCAACAAGAGCACAGGCTGCTACAATGCTTTCAATGCTTTGGGATTTAATTAAATAAATCA
>ERZ773210.1683-NODE-1683-length-20605-cov-3.923309_pt1 | contig 20605 bp, 16 predicted proteins | sample MGYA00580528_ERZ773210 | MGnify/ENA primary metagenome ERZ773210 (study PRJEB29015, sample SAMEA2737769) | human gut metagenome | biome: human gut; feature: human-associated habitat; material: faeces | place: China | collected 2012 ...
GCTATCGCAGTTTACTGTCTGCTTACGCAGGCTGACTACTCGTTAATGGTGTTTCTTATTTCCCACGCTCGCGGAAAACAAGATAAATTCTTTCACTGTCATCCTTTACAGATTCCCTGGTAAACGCATCATAGGCGGCCACAAAATCCATTCCCGCCTCTTTTGCTGCCTCTTTCACCTCATCCAAAGAATAGCATCTCTGATAATGAGTCTCCTCAAACTTGCGGAACAGCTCCCCTTCTTTAATAAATAAAGTCAGGTCATATTCATTGATCCGCTCCTCTTCATCATAATAGTTATCCCAGATAAAACTTCCCTCATCCCGGCTCTCTGCAAACGTATTCTCCGCCAGAAGCTTTGTATATTTATAGGATGTGTTCACATCAAAAATAAATACACCGTCTTCTTCCAGATACTCATGCACCCGCGAGAAAGCCTGCTGCAGTTCCTCCTCATCCAGCACATAATTCACGCAGTCACACACACTGTAGACCGCACGCACGCATCCGTCCAGTTCCAGATCCTGCATATCCTGCAGCAGATACAGAATCGGTACTTCACCCGGTTCCATCGCCGCAATCTGCAGCATCTCCGCCGCGTTATCGATTCCGGTCATATCGTATCCCTGCTCCGACATCAGTCTTGTCATCTTGCCGGTACCACATCCGAGATCAAGAACCGGTCCATCCGTGATCCCATGCTGCGCAAGAATCTTACAGAGGAATGCGCACCACTCCTCATACGGAACATTGTCCATGAACAGATCGTATACACTCGCAAAGCTTGTATATGCATCCATAATTTGCCTCCAATTTATCTAATACTATCAATTTTTATTCGTAAAAGCAAGGTTGATTATTCTCCCCGAAACCTTTATACTTGTCTTGTAATATTCCAGGAAAGGGAACCATTATGCCAGATAATTACGAACATTATATCACACGTAATATAAAAGCCTTTTACAAAAAAAGGCTTTTTTCACCAATTATATATCTGCTCCTTCTGGCAATCCTGTGGGTTGTCCTGCCACTTGGCAACATGCTTCATCCACATACAATGGAGAAGAAAGAAACGTTACAGGCTGCCTACCAGTCGAAGGACCGCTATACGCGCACCACATTCCACGACCTCCGCTTTACCGGATATACCAGAGAAGCGTACGGCCGGACGCGCGGCTATTATTATTATACCATGCACGACAAACATTGTGTGATCGTATTGCTCACGCCGCGCACCTGCGAGGAAGGTCTTCCTTCGATTGCATCGCTCACCGTGACCGGTCGCGTCGTCCGCGGACAGGAATCCTTCCAGGCTCTGATGGCATCTCTTGCCACTGATCTCGACTGGACGGAAAGCGGCATCAGCTCTCAGGTATCGGAATACTATTTCAGTGAGCCGGATTACCATGTGACTGCAACCACGATCCTGTTTATCGTGTATTTTTCAACCATGATCTATGCGATCCTGTATATTCTGACCTGTCTGGTCTGCATCCGTTTTCCGGTGCTCTCCCCACCTTGTCAGAACTTAGTCGTGTTCGGTCATCCTGCGAAGCTCCTCGCACAGGCGGAAGAAGAACTTGCAACGCTTCCTCAGCTGGCTACGGAGGATATGTTCATCACAGAACATTTCTTCATTATGACATCGCCGGATGCGAACGCTGTCGTACCGATTCAGGAAATTCTGTGGATCTACAAGCACTCCACACTTCACAAAATCCTGTGGTACCACTTCAGCATCTCCTACACGATGCACATTACCGCGAACAAGCATATGTACGTCAACTGTCCAAAGAATACCAAATCCGATATCGATGGTATCATGGACTACCTCGCAGAGGCCAACCACAATATCTTAGTCGGATTCAGCGAGGAAAACCGTCTGAAGGTTGAAGCCGTACAGGGAAAACCTTTCCATATCGAGAAATTCTATGCATTACTGCGCCGCAAAGTCTAGCGGCGCTTTTTTATGCGAGTAGCGAGAAAAATCGCAAGCTTGCTTGCGGATCTGGCGAGCACCGCGATAACTCGAGGAACCCGCGAAGCGTGTTTCTCGAGTTTACGCGAGTATAGACATTGCCTCCTCGCACGCCGCGCTTCCGTCCTCATATTCAAAATCATCGCAGGCTTCCTTCGCATTCTGCAATATCTTCTCTTCCTCCGGCAGTAAAGCAACTTCTGACAACTTACCGATCATCTCTTCCATCGCATTCAGATCATAAGCATCAAAAGCATCCTTTAAATCCTTCCACAACTGAAGCTTTTCATTCTGACCGATTTCCTGCTTTTCGGTTTCTTTTCCTTTATCCTCATATTGAGCTCTAAGTTCCTTAAATTCCCGCTCAACATCATCGTGTACACCCTGTAGCTGCGTCAGAAACTTCGGCAGATTTCTTCGTATAAAGACATGATTCTCGGTCTTTGCCGCCATCTCCATGATTTCTGCCTGCTCGCCCATCTCATCCTGACCGATCTGTCTGCTGATTCCCTTGATTCCATGCACCTTCACGCGGAACATATCAAGATTGGTCTTCTCATACTCTTCAAGCGTTCCAAGCAGTTCCTGTACTTCTTTGCAATACGTTTCCAGTGTTCTCGCATAGGCGAGTGCCTCCTCGCGGTCTCTTGCCTGCAGATCCACCGAAGTATCCGCCGTCGGAATCTCACGGTACTCAACCGGAAGACATGTCTCAAGAAGCGTGCCGAGATTCTCCATCTGTACCGGCTTTGGCAGAAATTCGATAAATCCATGGATCAAAGCCTCTGTTCTCGTTGCATCCGAGATGTCCGCCGTCATCAGAACAAGCGGAACATCACAGAACTCCGAGATTTCATCCGCCGTCTCAATACCCGACTTCTCCGGCATCATCTGATCTAAGATGATCATCTGATACTTGTGAAGCTTCGCCGCCGCGATTGCCTCATCTCCGGAAGCAGCCAGATCCACCGTCAGTTTCCACGGACCAACAAGCTTCTTGAAGATCAGACGATTGACCTCCATATCATCCACCAGAAGCACCCTCGCCCCCGGGAATACCCAGTTTGGTTTCACATCACTTACCGCATAAACCGGCTTCTTTAACAGTGTATCCCGGTCAATATTGGTCGGTGGAAGCATTACAGACGATGTCTGCTCCTGCTCAAAAGCAAACATGATCCGGGTTCCAACACCTTCCTCGCTGCTTGCATGTATATGCCCATGCATCAGATCCACCATCTGCTTGACCAGAGAAAGTCCCAGTCCGCTGCCTTCAAGTCCTCTATCATCCGAGTAGGAGACATACTCTCCGAAGATGTGTTCCAGCTGCTGGGCATTCATTCCCACACCGGTATCTTCCACGCTTCCGTATACCTGTATGATCGAACTGTTCTTCTTTTTGTTACAGCAGATGGTACACACAATGGATCCACGGTCGGTAAACTTCGTTGCATTGGACAACAGATTCTGGAGGATCTGCCGCACGCACGACTCATCGCCGATCATCATCTCCGGAAACTCACTCTCCATCCGTACCACAAAATCAACCGGCTTCTCGTTCAGATTCATCAGGCAGATATGTGCCTGTTCCTTGAGCAGATTATAGAAATTGTATTCTTTCTTATGCAGAGTCAGCTTTCCTGCTTCCAGCTTGGAATACACCAGAATGGTATTAACCTGCTCAAGCAGCGTGTTGCCTGCATTGTGAATATATCCAAGCATTGCCCGGCTCTCCGCCGGAAGTTCCTTACGTCTTAGAAGGATCTCGCTTCCTCCAATGATCGCATGGAGCGGGCTTCTTAAATCATGACTGACACTCGCAAGGAACTTGCTTTTTAGCACAGACTGGTTCTCTGCTTCCCGCTTCAGATGCTCCATCAGTTTCGTTTCCTGCTTCAGGTGCGTGATGTCAATAACACAGAGAATATATCCACACAGAATATCGTCCTTGAATACTGGCTGCAGCTGGCATTTGTAATACAGTTCGCCATATTTCCTCTCCAGCTCATCCTCCGGATGTGTACTCCATCGCATCATCGAAGAATAATACGCATAATTATCCGGCTCATTCTCCATCTCCTGTACTGCTTCCGCAAAAATCTTCTTTGCTTCCAGATTTGCATCACGGAAATGCATCTTACTGTCAAACAGAAAACATGCGATATCCGAAGTATTATAGTAATTCTCCTGCATCTCGATTGCTACATTTGTCAGTTGTCCTGTCATCATCAGATAATAGATGATCAGACAGGTGCATTCCAACGCGATCGGCATTACAATATTCTCTGCCCCCTGCGAGAATACACGGAAAAGCAATGCAAATCCCGGCAACGCGATCGATGCATACAACATATCATTGACATGTCCCTCAATCTGCGAGAGTGGTGTCAGTATTCGCGCATAAGTGGAAAAGCCAAGTGTCAGAAGCACATAGGCAAAAAGAGTAACTAGAAAGACATCCTGATAAGACCGGTCATAGATCATATCATAAAACATCATAAAATCCGAGAAAAGCAGACTAAAAAAAAGAAGCGTTTCCAGCCATACTTTCAGCTTGAAATGCATAAAATCCATTACATAATGAAACAGAACATAGACCATCTGAATAACCAGCAGATCGGTCAAAGCCCGAAATACGCTTGTGCTGCCCATGATTTCCTGTACAATCCGGTAAAAGTTATACAGCGCAACCAAAGTGAGCACCAGCGGAAGAAGCCGGTGCTCTCTGGCATGAAAGCCTGAAGTAATATATGTCTGGAGTACGAAGAAGGTAATGCACATGCACACCCCAAGGAAAACTAACATCATATCCTAATGCCTCCATCCGCTTAATATACGCTCTATCTCAGCCTTAATATAGACCGGCTTATAAGGGCGTACAATGTATCCTGCCGCATGCAGCTCGCGACAGGTAATGACCGTCTGCGCATCGCAGATTGCCGTCACGAAGAGAACCGGAATCGTTCCTCCCGTAATCTCATTGATCTTAACCGTAGCCTCAATTCCCGTCATTTCCGGCATGTCCACATCCATAATGATCAGGTCCGGGAACGGATTCTTCTTCATATACTGGATCGCCTGATATCCGGATTTACAAAGCGTCAGATCATAGATATTATCCAGAATGCTGCGCATCACCTCAAGATTTGTCTTCATATCATCGACAACCATGATTCTGGTATGCGGCGTTCCTTCCACCATATTATTTCTGCCCTCTTCCTCGTCCTCCGGAGATACGACATCCAGATAATCCGGTGGAAGAATGGTGATGTTCAAGTGCTCCTTATCCATGAGATTAATCTTCTCTCCATCATCAAGCATAATAACCGGTCGAAGATTGTGCTTACCCGCATTTTCAAAAATAATTCCTGTTCTTCCATCCGATAGATTGACCTTCGTTCCCTTTGGGAAAAGCGGTACATATTCCAAAAAGACTTCCACTACCTGTTTGTCAAACATAATACCGCATGCACCCATCAGATACTCGATCGCCTCATATGGAGAGTACGGCTTCTTGTACGGTCGCTTCGAGGTCAAAGCATCATACACATCCGCTACATGCAGAATTCGGACAAATATCGACTGTTCCTTGCCGAGAAGCCCCTGCGGATAACCACTTCCGTCATAATTCTCATGGTGGAGCAATACCGTCTGCTTAATATGTGCAGAAATATCCCAGCGATTGCTCAGAAGCTTGTACGAATACTCTGCATGTTTCTTCATGATCTGATACTCTTCCGGCGTTAATCTTCCCGGTTTGTTTAGGATTTCCGGCGGTATCGATAATTTACCGAGATCATGGAGTAACGCCGCCGTAACCAGATAATTTAAATCACGCTCATTCATCTGCATGCCCATGCCGATCACGCAGCAGAGAACCGCAACATTTACAGAATGTGCATAGGTATAGTCATCATAGGATCGCAGATCCAGCATATCAAGAGAGACCTCGCCACGCGGCAATATCTCATCTACGATTGCAGCTGCAATCTCTGCACAGTGATCAATATCACTTTTCTTGATGCAGTTGATTCCGTCTGTTCGAAGCTTCTCGGAGATCGATGACTCGATCTGGATCTCCTTCGACAATTCATCATCAATGTAGACTCCGCTAAATCCGTAATCCCTCAGTTTATCGATATAGGATGCAGTCAGCTCGCAGCCTCGTCCTATCATCGTTCTGCCCATCGAATCATATAGATCATAGGCAAGGCACATTCCAGGCTGTGCTTCCTCAATCGTTATGTATCGCATTCTAAAAAACCCCTTGTACTGTACTTTTCTCTTATCTCAATAATTACTTTGAAAGAATGATTCACTACATCATTACCATATACACTGCTGCTACCGAGATCACAATCTGGATGATTGCAAAACGGAATACAACCTGTGCATTCGACCAGCCGCTTCTCTTGCGCACATGGTCATGAATCGGTGTCGTTACGTTTTTTAAAATATGTATCTTTAAGAAACGAAGCAATGAAACCTTGATCAGTCCGAGTCCACCATCTACGATCAGTACCGCAGCGACAAGCAGATACATAAACGGACTGTGCATCTTGAGTACGGCGATTGCAATAAAGATACCCATCGCTCGGGATCCGGCATCTCCCATCAGAAGCTTACTCGGTGTCGCGTTGTACCACAGATATCCAAGCAGACATACACAAAACAGTAAGATGCAGAAATTAAATCCGTCATCCACACCAAGCAGATTATCCAGTACAAAAATCGTCATCAATGTAATAATGGTAAGTGTTCCGGAAAGTCCATCTACACCGTCCGAACAGTTGGTGACATTGATGGATGCCCACACAAGAACCACCGTAAGGATTGCAAATACAACCGGTGGAATTGTGACCTGTGTACCGGTGATCGCAAATGTAATTGTGCTTGTGTTATAGTGAAGATAAACAAGTGCTACAACAACGGCTACCGCAAGATCAAGAACCCCCTTCAGATACTCGCCCCAAGGTTTCTCTGCGGCATCATCAAAATATCCCGTAAACATCTCAACAACGATCAGGATCAGATAGATACCGATCTCCACATTCATCTGTGCAAAGAGAAGTGCTGCTGCAACGAAGGTCAGTACGAAAATGATACCGGCTCCTCTCGGCTTTCCGGCAGATAGCGCACCGTCATGTGCAAACTGACGTCCCATATCCTTCGGCAGGTATTTATTCAGCTTTGCGATTGCGATACAGGTTGCGGCAAACGCAAATAAAATTCCAACAAACGCAATAATTGCGGGTTCTAAGTTTCCTAGTAAGTATATCATTTTGTCCTCCTTTGGATTCTAATCCATGTTAATTATATTAGTCTGAATAAGAAAAGTAAAGTTTTACTTGCATTTTCGGCACAATGTGTTATCATATACTCACACGCGTTAAGGCGTTAAAGTGTTAAATAATTTATTTCAGCTTAGGAGGAAACAACAATGGCTCAAAAGGGAGACTTAATGACAGTACGATCTGATATTCGCGTATTGGACGCAACCATTCGTGACGGAGGACTTGTGAACAACTTTATGTTCTCGGACGATTTTATCAACGCATTATACCGCGCCAACGTGAAAGCGGGTGTCGACGTCATGGAGTTTGGTTATAAGGCTTCCAAGGAGCTTTTTGACGTAAACAAATTCGGCAAGTGGAAATTCTGTGATGAGGAATCCATCCGCGCGATTGTCGGAGACAACAATTCCGACATGAAGATTTCCGTTATGGCAGACGTCGGACGCTGCGATTACAAGAAGGACATCCTTGACAAAAGCGAAAGTGTCATCGACATGGTCCGCGTCGCAACCTACGTTCACCAGATGCCTGCAGCAATCGAGATGATCGAGGATGCCAAAGAGAAAGGATACGAAGTAACCTGTAACATTATGGCAGTATCCAACGCCAAGGAAGCAGACATCGATCAGGCACTCGAGATGGTCGGCAAGAGTAATGCAGACGGCATCTACATTGTAGACAGCTACGGAGCACTCTACCCGGAGCAGATCCGTGCAATTGCCGACAAATACACAGAAGTCGGAGAAAAATACGACAAGTACATTGGTATGCACGCACACAACAACCAGCAGCTCGCTTTCGCCAATACGATTGAAGCCGCAGCAAGAGGTGTCAGCCTTCTCGACGCAACCATGATGTCTATGGGACGAGGCGCCGGAAACTGTGCGATGGAGCTTCTCTTAAGCTTCCTTAAGAACCCGAAGTACAATATCTTCCCGGTTCTTAAATTCCTTGAGGAGCATATGCTTCCACTGAAAGCATCCGGAGCCGTATGGGGATACGATATTCCTTACCTGCTGACCGGCCGCTTAAACCAGCATCCGTCCGCAGCGATCGACTTCAGCCACGCAGCCCGTACCGATTACGCAGACTTCTATACCGATCTGCTCGACAAATAAATTTGAGCAATTGCAAAACCCGCATATGCCAGATGGCACATGCGGGTTTTCTATTTATCTCACATATGTGCTACAACGAGAATAAAAAAATCACTCTCCATTTATCGAATTCACTCTCAAATTACCAAGTCCATTTCCAAATCAAATTGATATTTGGCGATCCAACGCCTCGATCGAAGCAATCTCCTCCATCATACACATTTCCTTGAGATCCTCAGCATTTCCTTCCGAATGCTCCACTTCCTTGGAGAAAATGCGTGCGATATCAATGCGGTCAAACATCGTAAACGCCCCACCGTTTCTCTGGTAACGTGCTGCGTCCATATCGCGCACGACAAGCGTCGCCACAACGATCATCTTCGCATAAGATAAGATATCATAATCGTAGACCGCATTCATCAGATAACGGTATACAAAGTAGACAAGCAGATGCTCGAAACCAAGTTCCGAATAGTCATCCGAATCCAGATATTCGCGCAAAAGCTTTCCGTAAGTATCCGCATGATAAAGCTTCTCAAACTCTGCCTTCGTGTTGATCCACTCATCATCCAGCTCTTCCATCGTCAGAAAAACTTCAAAACGATCGCAGAAATCTTCATATAACGCCTGACTTCTCTCTGCCTCTTCTGTGGATTTCTCGTCCTGACCATCCATCTGTGTTTTCAAACATTTCTGAACCGGATTCTCGTTTTCCCACGCACGCAGCTGCAAGAGTGCCTGCTCCTTCTTCCATACGTCCAGAAGTGACAAGTCATCCATCGCCTCCGCATGATTGAGTGCATTCTGCGCTAGGTCACACCATGCGAGAAATTCCTTCTCACGATAAGGAATCGGATTCTGTCGATTCTGCAGGATTGCAACCGCTTCTTTCTGCCCCCATTCCATGAAGGCAACCAGAAGCGGATCTTCCTCATCATCCTCACAGTCTCCCGGAAGCTCGATATCAATCAGCTGCTCCGGCTCGGTTCGGTTAAAAAGAATCCGTCCCACTTCCTCGCAGGAAAGACTGAGTGCCTTCTGCTCCACCTGCCCATAGACAAGCGAAAAGCGCGGATACTCTGTGCACACTTCACACAGCGCCTCCTCGCCCAAAGCGGTATATAGATCACACAAATTATTATCATTGAGCATCGCGCAACGCTTCGGTCCCTTCAGTTTAAAACGGTAACCGCCATCCTCATCCTCCGCCTCATACATGCTCTCTCTTAAGCGGTCTCCGAATGGTCCCTCAACATTCCGGTAATACTCATAAGATTCCTCATCAATATCAATCTCCCAGCCTGCGCAGCAGCTGTCCTTGCAGCGGCTTGCAATACAGGAGAACTCATCATAATATTCCGGCACACGCAGAATCACGACACACGCCTCTCTTCCTCATAATCATTCGTATCATTGAGCGGATTGAGCTTATCCCAGTCCGGATCCTCCGTCCCCTTGAAATGGTTATAACCTATGTATCCGATGCACCAGATTAGTCCGGTAAGCGTCGTGGAAAACAAAATCTTGACCGCACACGCGATCATCAGATTCACCGTCAGTGTTCCGGCAGAAAAAGCCGCAACAATCATAAGCACCGGATGCAAAAGCATCTTCCATAATCCGAAATACACGGAGGCGATCACGCCGATTGCATAACAGATTATCGCACACATCATACTGATATGCTTTTTCATACTTAACACGCTCCTCTTCTAAAACAATGTGGTTATCTTCCCCGTTCGGATGGTTTCTCTTAAATCAAGAACCCTCTGATTCGATGAACCGCGAAATTTCAAGGTAATATCCTTAAGTTCCTCAATAAACGGTCCATCCACCAACACATCAATCATAGAAAGTAATTCATCGGTATCTTCTGTATGCCGTCTCCCTCCGGCAACCAGATCCTTATCATATATATATCCCGTAAATGCCCATACATTCTTATTCGGATACTGTGCAACGACTTTCCTCATAAAAGGCACAAGTTCCTTCTGATTCTCCGGCTCGAACGGCTCCCCTCCAAGCAACGTAATTCCGGTAATGTAATCCGGAGCCAGTGAGTCGAGCACTTCCTTCTGCACCTTCTCATCAAAAGGCTCTCCGTATCCGAAATCCCATGTCTGCGGCTGAAAACAGCCTTTGCAGGCATTCCGGCATCCCGAGACAAACAGCACCGTTCTACACCCGGTGCCGTTGGCAATATCACAATATTTAATTCCTGCGTAATTCATTACATCTTCTTCTTTCCCAACACCTTGATACAGATTCCCGCGATCGCAAGGAATACCACGATGGCAGCACCGAACAGATAACGGATATCGAACGTTCCGGTCTTCGGTGTCTTATCAACCTTTGACGGCTTCTTTGTTGTATCGGATCCATCAATCGTATCATCGATCGTTGTGTCGTCATTATTATTCGAATTATTGTTATTTGAATTATTATTGTTATTATTATTCTGACTGTTGTTCTGGCTATTATTCTGGTTGTTATTCTGGTTGTTATTCTGACTGTTATTTTGACTATTGTTCTGGCTGTTATTCTGGCTATTACTCTGGCTCTGACTGTTGTTCTGGCTGTTCTGGGTATTCGTTTTTCCTGCATTCGCATCAACAACTGTGTTCACTGTCATGGTGTTATAGCTGGAATCCGTCAGTTCCCGCACAGTCAAAGTCACCGGCATCGTCGTATATGCCTGCTTTACTGTAAAATTTAAAGTAACAAAAGTCTCATTGCCGGAATACGTCTGATTCAGAATCGAAGAAATGTTAAGAACCGGGCCTCCATTCTCTGTCACTTCTGAGATTAACTGAACATTATTGGAATTCGATGTCACGGAAGATGCCCAGGTTGCTCCGGTATAAGTGAGTGCATCTCTGTTGTATGCGAGTTTTACCGCAAACGTAGACATACCCGGATTATTTCCAAGTACAATCCTTGCCGTAACCGTGTCCCCCACTCTCGCATTATCCGTTGTTCCAAGTGTAAGATTGATACTCGACGCATAAGTCACCACCGGAGTGGCAGCCAGACTGACTATCAATGCCATACAAATTCCTAATAACAGTTTCGCTAATCTCTTCATCCTTCGTCCTTATATCCTTTTTGCAATAACAACAAGCCGTCCGTTCTCAACTGTATACTCACAGGTTGATAACATGATCATGCTGTCCCCATAGGAGAGATGCTCTCCCGTGTCATAAATTTGATTCTCATCAATAAAATCCAACAATTCCTGAAATTCACCACGATTCTCATAATTGCGGAACCAATAGTAGCGAAATCCAGACTCGTCATTGTTTCTCACATGCGTCTTAACAACCGCCACAATCTGATAAGTTCCTGTCTCATAAATCGTGTCAAATGAGATCGTCGGATGCTTCTTATAAAACTTCTGATCCAGATAATAATCCAGATCTCCGAACATACTGCCATCTCTCGTATTGTGTCCATAGATCACAATATTCTTGTCAAGTGGCTTAATCTGAGTGTCAGCATCGACAAAAGGCGCTCCCTTATTATCATCCTTCCCCTCAAAATTATGATTCAGATAATACTCATCTCCGGTTGTGTCCTGCATCACCGGATAATCAATCGGTGTCCCATCGACCTTGATCCAGCCGACAACATCCGAATACATACTATATAATATAGCATATTGGTCGAGGATTGCAACCTTGTGATTGTCTTCCTCATCCGATGCCTGTGCCAATTGTTCTCTTTCCTGCCGCACATACTCGAGTACCGCATCTTCCCGCACCTCTTTCATCTGAAAATAAAGAAGGGATAATAACAACACTACCGCCATAGCGAGGAAAGAGACAGCAATCCGCTTGCATACTCTCTCCATAGTTCGTCTATGGCGGTTCTTACTCGTATGACCGGACAATCCGCTTAAGAACGCTTCCCCCAGCCACGTGGTAAAAGAATTCTGATTCTTAAGACTGCGATACAGCTTCTGATTTTCTCTGTCATCGCCCAGGTCATTCTGCGTACATATGTGTTCAATTTCTTTCAGGTCGTCCAAATATCCGTTCCCGCTATCCGGACGCTTCTTATTATTTCCAGGTGAAGGCGTAACCTGCGAAGACGTTGTCTCATAAAGATGAGCGTATTTTGTCTTCTTCTCGTTGTCCATTTCCAATTCAATTATGAAAAATTAATATTCTCTCCGTTACATTTTTTGAGCAACATCAATACATCTACTAATGTTACCTTTTTATCTCCATTGACATCTGCTAAAGCCTGCTGCTCTGTTGTCAGATCACGAACGCCGTTGTAAAACTGTAATGCATACGTTACATCAATCAGATTAATCTGACCATCCTGATTGACATCACCACGTTTGGATCCCTCTTCAAATGTAATTACACAATCGTTTGATGCTTTTTTAAGGTTTTCACTCTCCGAAGCATTCTGCAGCTCAGTAATTTCACATTTTACCGTTGTCGTATTCTGTCCCGCATCAGAGCTTGCATTTCTTCCAATGCCGAAATTCAATGTAAGGAAATCTCCCGTCAGTGTTGTGTCTTCTGTTCCCACAAAGCTGATAGTTACTACACCATTACCATCCGAATCTACGCCCTGATATTCTGTCATATAGTGAAGATAGATCAAAGCCTTAGATGATACCTTATAACTCTTATATGTCAATTTTCTGGAATCGTATGTGATCTTAACTTTCATGGCATTAAATCCAGTATTGTCCTTGATTTTAACTGGAAGAGAGAATACTTTCAGTTCATCCGAATTGAATGTATAAAGTTTCTGCTTCGAGGTTGTGTCCATCTCTAACGTAACCCCACGTGTCGCTGCTAATGCGTTCTGCATTGCACACGTAACATCACCGGTCTCATCAACGGTTGCGGCACTCGCACCTGTTGTCTTTGCTTTCATACTGGTCACTGCATATTTTGCAGTCACTGCATCAACCGACTTGATTGATTTCAGAGTGATTGTTGCAATCACCTCATTCGCCTTTACCGTTTTAGCAGAATTCGGGCGAAAACTCAATACAGATACATCGGCACCAAATCCGGCATTCCAATTGTCTGCTTCCACTTCAGATAATGAAAAGCACTTAACCTCTGCACCATTTGTATCTACAAATGACAAGTTTCCCACAATCTTCTCAACTTCCATATCGGAAGTCGCAGTTAATTTCAGTTTTACTTCCTGTCCTCTCTCAAGCGACAATTTCTTATCCGCGGTGTTATTCTCCACAGTCAATTTTAAAACTTTATCCGGTGTCGGTGCTGTCGTCGCTTGGCTTGCGCCTGCTGCCTTCGTTACGGTTGTCTGGCTGAAAGCAAACGGAATCATCATCATAAATGATAATGCGACTGCCACAATCTTCTTTCCTCTGTTTATCATTTTACTTTTCTCCATGTTATACAATCTCCTTCCTTGGAAACGCATTCTTATACTATTATAATTTATATCGGACATAAGAGTGCTATTGTTAACCAAATTATACACAAAATTTTCACAAATGTACAGATACAATCTCCATACTTTTTGCTTTCCATACCTTATCCTGTTTCAGTCGTGGTTCACACAAAAAATGCTGAGGTTTTCATAGATACCTCAGCATTTTTGTGTTTTTGCAAATTACAGATGCAGTACGCGCTCCTTGATCTCCTGCGTACGTCCCTGATTCCAGAACTGCGTTCCGATATATCCGCAGGTACGGCGGGCAACACTCATCTTGTCCTGATCACGGTTGCCGCAGTTCGGGCACTCCCAGATCAGCTTGCCGCTGCCTTCCTCCTCGACGATCTTGATCTCTCCATCGTAGCCACACACCTGACAATAGTCACTCTTGGTGTTGAGTTCGGCATACATGATGTTGTCGTAGATATATTTCATAACCGAAAGTACAGCTTCGATATTGTTCTGCATATTCGGAACTTCCACGTAACTGATTGCACCACCCGGAGACAGCTTCTGGAACTGTGACTCGAATTTCAGCTTGTCGAATGCGTTGATCTCCTCTGTCACGTGTACGTGATAGCTGTTCGTGATGTAGTTGCGGTCTGTAACGCCCTTGATGATTCCGAAACGCTTCTGTAAGCATTTGGCGAACTTGTAGGTCGTAGACTCAAGCGGTGTTCCGTAGAGACTGAAGTCGATGTTCTCCTTCTCCTTCCACTCCTGGCATGCATCGTTGAGGCGCTGCATAACCTTGAGTGCGAACGGTGTTCCGACCTCCGGATCCGTGTGGGACACACCGGTCATATAGCGGGTACACTCACAGAGTCCTGCGTAGCCAAGTGAGATTGTTGAATATCCACCGAACAGAAGCTTGTCGATCGGCTCTCCTTTCTCCAGACGGGCCAGGGCTCCGTTCTGCCACAGGATCGGGGCTACATCGGAAGGTGTGCCGAGCAGTCTCTTGTGTCTGCACATCAGTGCACGGTAGCAAAGCTGCAGACGCTCGTCCATGATCTTCCAGAACTTGTCCATATCTCCCTCAGAAGAACAAGCCACGTCAACAAGGTTGATGGTTACAACACCCTGATTGAAACGTCCGTAATACTTCGGCTTGTTTGTCTCCGGATCGACATACGGTGTCAGGAAGCTTCGGCATCCCATACAGGTATAGCAGTGTCCCTCACCGTTCTTATCCACTTTGAGTTCCTTCATCTTCTTCTCAGAGATGTAGTCCGGAACCATACGCTTCGCAGTGCATTTTGCTGCGAGTTCGGTTAAGTACCAGTACTTGGAATCCTCGTGGATGTTGTCCTCCTCGAGCACATAGATCAGTTTCGGGAAGGCCGGTGTAATGAATACACCTTTCTCATTCTTGACACCCTGAATTCTCTGGTGCAGCATCTCCTCGATGATTGCAGCAAGGTCGGTTCTTGTCTGACCTTCCGGTACTTCGTCAAGATACATAAATACGGTAATAAAAGGTGCCTGTCCATTGGTCGTCATCAGTGTGATGACCTGATACTGGATCATCTGCACGCCACGGTTGATTTCTTCCTTGACACGAAGCTCCGCGACCTTATTGATCTGCTCCTCGTCGAGCGCTAAACCGACTGCCTCAAACTCCTTGCGCACCTGCTGACGGAATTTCTCGCGGCTGACCTGTACGAACGGTGCAAGGTGCGAAAGCGAGATACTCTGTCCACCATACTGGGAGCTTGCGATCTGTGCGATTGCCTGTGTTGCGATATTGCAGGCGGTCGAGAAGCTCTTCGGCGGATCGATCCTAGTCTCACTGATGACCGTTCCGTTCTGTAACATATCTTCCAGATTGACCAGACAGCAGTTGTGCATATGCTGCGCAAAATAATCTGCATCGTGGAAGTGAATGAGTCCTTTCTCATGCGCCTCTACAATATCCTCCGGCAGTAAGAAACGCTTCGTGATATCCTTGCTGACCTCGCCGGCCATATAATCACGCTGCACACTGTTGACGGTCGGATTCTTGTTGGAATTCTCCTGCTTCACTTCCTCGTTGTTGCACTCAAGAAGACTAAGGATCTGCTGATCCGTAGAATTGGACTTACGCACGAGTGCTCTCTTGTAACGGTATGTAATGTAGTTACGCGCAACGGTGAAGGCACGCTTGTTCATCAGCTGGTTCTCCACCATATCCTGAATCTCCTCCACACTCGGGGAACGCTTCATGTTCTCGCACGCAGTCTCTACGTTGTCCGCGATCTCCCTGATCTGTTCATCAGAAAGTTTTTCGTAGTCAATGACGGATGCATTGGCTTTCTGTACGGCAGCTATGATCTTGTTCGAATCATATACCGCTTCACTGCCGCTTCGTTTGATAATCTTCATTGTCTATCCTCCAAAACATTGAATGTCACGACGCGTGACACAATATATAGTATTATTTGTCTGCAACAACAAGATTACACTATATCTTGTGCCTTTGTCAATAAGGATTGACAATATTATGTGGTCTTTTTTACATTTTTTCCGAGCGGATCTCCTGCAGTCCCTCAAGATTCGCAATCATGCGATCCAGCATATCGCGGAATTCTTCAAGTTCTTCCTCTGAGAATCCTGCCGTCAGTGTCTCTTCCATATGATACATATTCTGTGTTGCCTGTGCATTGCAGTCGATGCCCTCTTCTGTAAGGACAATTTTCTTAAGGCGGGCATCTTCCGGCATCGGCTCACGCGTGATCAGCGCCTGCCTCTCAAGTCCCTTTAAGATATTCGTTGCTGTCGCACCGGAGATACTAAATTCCGCCTCGATGTCTTTCTGGAACACATCCTCATCCCGGTGATCATATAAATAATGTAAGGTTGCACACTGTACCCGGGTCAGATAATGAATGGATCCGTCGCACCGTTTCTCAAAATATTTGTCGATCATATTGTGGATCATACGAAACTTATGACCGAAATGTTGGTGAACATCTTTACTACACATACTCTCCCTCATAATTTCTTTCTGTTCTTCATAACTTTTTGTTGACAATTAAAAATTCATAGTCTAACATATCTAATTGTTAGCACACTAACTTTTAAATTGCAAGCATAATTTGCAATTCCATTATTTTAATTAATGAAGAGAGGTTCACTTATGTTAAAAACACTGCTTGCCGAGGTCAAGGAGTTTAAGAAGGCCTCCATACTTACGCCGCTTTTTGCTTTTGCGGAAGTAATTATGGAAATGATCATTCCGCTCCTTATGGCTTCGATCATCGACAAGGGTGTCAACCTTGGAGACACCCATCACATCTATGTTATCGGTGCATGGATGGTCGTTACGGCAATCTGTTCCCTCACATTCGGTTGTCTGGCTGCCAACTACGCAGCTTCTGCTTCCATGGGACTCGGCCGTAATCTGCGCAAAGCGATGTTTGAAAAGATTCAGACATATTCCTTTGCCAATCTTGACAAATTCAATACCGCCAGTCTTGTCACAAGACTGACTACCGATGTCACCAACATTCAGAACGCTTACCAGATGATCCTGCGTATGTGCGTGCGTGCAGTCTCCACACTGATCGTGGCGATGATCGCATCGTTCTTCATCAGTCCTCGGCTGGCGCTCATCTATCTGATCGCGGTCATCCTGCTCGGCTCCTGCCTTGCGTTAATCGTCTTTCTTGCAATGCGCTACTTTCAGGAAGCCTTCCGCAAGTACGATGACTTAAATGAGAGCGTTCAGGAGAACGTATCCGCGATCCGCGTTGTGAAGGCTTATGTCCGCGGCGATTACGAGAAGAAGCGTTTCACCAAGGCCAGCCGCAACATCTACGATATGCTTTTTAAGGCAGAATCTGTTGTTGTATGGAACTCGCCACTGATGCAGCTTACGGTATACTCCTGTATCCTTCTGATCAGCTGGTTCGGTGCACACATGGTTGTCGGAAGTTCCCTTGAGACCGGTGATCTGCTCGCGCTGCTCACCTACTGTATGAACATTCTGATGAGTCTGATGATGCTGTCCATGGTATTCGTTATGATCTCCATGAGTGTTGCCAGCGCAAGACGTATCGCAGAGGTCATCAATGAGGAAAGCACGCTTCATAACCCTGCCGATCCTTGCTACGATATCGCAGACGGAAGCATCCGTTTCGACCATGTGACGTTCCGGTATTCGAAGAATGCCGAAGTTCCGGTGCTCGATGATATCAATCTTGATATCCACTCCGGTGAGACGATCGGTATCGTCGGCGGAACCGGAAGTTCGAAATCTTCGCTCGTCAATCTGATCAGCCGTCTCTACGATGTGGAGGATGGAGCAGTCTATGTCGGTGGCAGGGATGTCCGCGAATACGATCTCGACACGCTGCGAAATGAGGTATCCGTCGTATTACAGCAGAATGTGCTTTTCTCCGGTACGATCCTTGATAACCTCCGCTGGGGTAATCCGGATGCAACCGAAGAAGAATGCATAGAGGCCTGTAAACAGGCCTGTGCCGATGAGTTTATCCAGACATTCCCGGATAAGTACAATACTTACATCGAACAGGGAGGAACCAACGTATCCGGTGGTCAGAAGCAGCGTCTGTGTATCGCACGTGCTTTATTAAAGAAGCCGAAGGTCCTCATCCTCGACGACAGTACGAGCGCTGTTGATACTGCAACCGACGCGCGCATCCGCCAGGCTTTCCGTGAAGCGATTCCGGGAACGACCAAGCTGATCATCGCGCAGCGTATCTCATCCGTTATGGATGCTGACCGTATCATCGTATTGGATGACGGACGCTTAAACGGATTCGGAACACATGAAGAATTATTACAAAGCAATGAGATCTACCGCGATGTCTACGAATCGCAGACACAGGGCGGCGGAGACTTTGATGAAGGAGGTGCTTCTTAATGCCTGGACCACGTGGACCAAGAGGACCAAAACCAAAGATTGAGAACCCAGGTAAGCTGATGAAGCGCCTGATGGGTTATGTATTAAAGAAATATGGAGCGCTCTACGCACTGGTTATCATCGGAATTGTTGCCAGCGTTATGTGCAACACGCAGGGAACGATGTTCATGCAGAAGCTGATCGATGATTACATCACGCCGATGATCAACAATCACAGCACAGATTATGCACCGCTGCTTCAGGCGATCGGCAAAGTTGCAGGCTTCTACGCTCTGGGCGTTGCTGCAACCTTTATGTACAACAAGCTGCTGATCTATATCTCGCAGGGAACGATCATGAACCTTCGAAACGATCTGTTCACCCACATGCAGGATCTGCCGATCCGCTACTTTGACACACATTCACACGGAGATATCATGTCGGTCTACACGAACGATATCGATACCCTCCGCCAGATGATCAGCCAGAGTATCCCGCAGCTTTTGAACAGTATCATCACGATCGTCAATGTATTTATCTATATGGTGATCTTAAACATTCCGCTGACGATCCTCACACTTGTGATGGTTGCGATCACGGTATTTGTCACTGGCAAATTTGCCGGATTCTCCAGCCGCTACTTCCTTGCACAGCAGCAGGATCTCGGTAAAGTCAACGGATTCATCGAGGAAATGTTAAACGGACAGAAAGTCGTTAAGGTATTCACACACGAGCAGCAGAACATCGAAGATTTCAACAAGCTCAACGATCAGCTGTATGACAGTGCCTATAATGCAAACCGTTACTCGAACGCCTTAGGACCTGTCAATGCGCAGATCGGTAATATCAGCTATGTACTCTGTGCCATGATCGGAGGCGTGATGGCATTAGCCGGTTTCAGCGGATTGACACTTGGTAAGCTCGCCAGCTTCTTGACCTTCAACAAGAGTTTTAATATGCCGATCTCACAGGTCAGCATGCAGCTCAACAGTGTGGTTATGGCGATGGCAGGTAGTGAGCGTATCTTCAAGCTTCTCGATGAAGAACCGGAGACCGACGAAGGTTATGTCACTCTCGTGAATGCGAAGGAAGAAAACGGACAGCTCACAGAGACCGATAAGACGACCGGTATCTGGGCATGGAAGCATGTACATCAGGCAGACGGTACGGTAGATTACAAGCGTCTGACCGGAGATGTCGTCTTCGACGATGTGGACTTTGGATATGTGCCGGATAAGATTGTTCTGCACAATGTGGATCTGTATGCGACTCCTGGTCAGAAGATCGCCTTTGTCGGATCGACCGGAGCCGGAAAGACAACGATCACGAACCTGATCAACCGTTTCTACGATATTCAGGATGGTAAGATCCGTTACGACGGCATCAATATCAACAAGATCAAGAAAGCGGATCTGCGTCACTCGCTCGGTATCGTTTTACAGGATACCCACCTGTTTACCGCTTCTGTTATGGATAACATCCGCTACGGAAAACTTGATGCAACCGATGAGGAAGTCTACGCTGCTGCAAGACTTGCGAACGCAGACACCTTCATCCGCCAGCTTCCGGACGGTTACAACACGATCCTCACCGGAGATGGTGCGAATCTCAGCCAGGGACAGCGCCAGATGCTCTCCATCGCACGTGCAGCGATCGCCAATCCTCCGGTACTGATCCTCGACGAGGCAACAAGCTCGATCGATACCCGTACGGAGCGTATCGTGCAGGATGGTATGGATAAACTGATGGCAGGACGTACAACCTTCGTTATCGCCCACCGTCTCTCCACGATCAAGAACAGTGACTGCATCATCGTTCTTGAACAGGGACGCGTCATTGAGAGAGGTAACCACGAGCAGCTGCTTGCAGCCAAGGGTAAGTACTATCAGCTTTATACCGGTAAGACCGCTTAATCATACAAGCGAAAAGCCGCAGGCAAATTTGCCTGCGGCTTTTTT
>ERZ773210.1703-NODE-1703-length-20420-cov-13.609182_pt1 | contig 20420 bp, 16 predicted proteins | sample MGYA00580528_ERZ773210 | MGnify/ENA primary metagenome ERZ773210 (study PRJEB29015, sample SAMEA2737769) | human gut metagenome | biome: human gut; feature: human-associated habitat; material: faeces | place: China | collected 2012 ...
TCATCGCGGGCAACGTGGTGACCGGTGAAATGTGTGAAGAGCTGATCCTCTCCGGTGCCGATATCGTGAAAGTGGGCATCGGTCCGGGCTCCGTATGCACCACGCGCGTCAAAACCGGCGTCGGTTATCCGCAGCTCTCTGCCGTCATTGAATGTGCCGATGCGGCGCACGGGCTGGGCGGCCAGATCATCAGCGACGGTGGTTGCACCATGCCGGGTGATGTCGCAAAGGCCTTCGGTGGCGGCGCGGACTTCGTGATGCTCGGCGGTATGCTGGCAGGCCATGAAGAGAGCGGCGGTACCGTAGTAGAAGAGAACGGCGAGAAATTTATGCTGTTCTACGGTATGAGCTCTGAGTCTGCGATGACCCGTCACGTCGGCGGCGTGGCAAAATACCGTGCGGCAGAAGGTAAAACCGTCAAGCTGCCTCTGCGCGGCCCGGTTGAAAACACCGCACGCGATATCCTCGGCGGCCTGCGCTCTGCCTGCACCTACGTTGGCGCCTCCCGCCTGAAAGAGCTGACAAAGCGTACGACGTTTATTCGCGTTCAGGAACAAGAAAACCGCGTATTCAACAGCCTGTAATGGCTATCGCTGGCGCATGCCCGTGCGCCAGCCCTGTTGTACTATCCCGCGCTCATTGCATCTCCCAGGTGGAATATCGGCAGGTACATTGCCACCACCAGCGTACCGATAATGACCCCCGTCACTATCAGAAGCACTGGCTCCAGAAGCGCCGCCAGATTCTCTGCACGTTGAAAGGTCTGTTCCGTATGATGGCGGGCAAGGTTTGCCAGCATGATATCCAGCGCACCTGACATTTCACCGGTTCGTAAAAGCTGAACACAGAGCGGGGTAAAGATTGCCGCTCTTTGAAAGGATGACCAGACGGGGAGGCCTTTTTCAATGTCCTCCCGCACGCCGCGCAGTATTCCCTGCCAGTACTGACTTTCAACGGTCTCCTCGGCACTCTCCAGGCCCTGTAAAAAGGGGATACCCGCCTGTTGCGTGAGTGACAGCACGGTAAAGACGTGTCCCAGCTTTTGACCTTTTGCCAGTGCGCCCATCACGGGCGTATGCAGCAGGATACACTGCCAGCGAGGATTCTGCCGCAGAGCCCAGGCGACGGCTAAAGGGGCCAATAGCAGGGTGAACAACGCAAGGGCATATGACTGCATAAAGGCGGCCATCCCCATAACCATCTGTGTCAGCACGGGAAGCGGGGTATTAAACGTTTTGTAGATCGCGGCAAACTCGGGCAGGACCAGAGTAACCATCGCCAGCACGACGAGCACAGCCAGCGTCAGGACGATCGCCGGGTAGCGCAGCGCCTTTTTCACTTTCGCACTGAGCTGCTGCTGCGCTTTTTGTTGCTGCGCGAGCTGACGACAGCACACCTCCAGCTTCCCCGTCAGCTCTCCGGTTTTCACCATCGAGACATGCAGCGGGCTAAAAACGGCTGGCCACTTTTTTAGCGACTCAGAAAACGGGCATCCTTCACTGAGCTCATCGGCAATGCTTTGCAGCAGCGCCTGCCACGGTTTTGACGGATGTTGCTCTGCCAGCATTTGCAGGCTGTGGGACAGCGTCAGCCCAGCCTGCAGAAGCGTGGCGAGCTGATGAAACATCTCGTCGCAGTGATGTGGCCGCCAGCGGTTTCGCTGGGCGCATCGGGTCAGCGTCAGAGGATGAAGGTCGTTACGCATCAGCCGGGTGAAGGCCGCATTGCGGTCTGTGGCCCAGAGTGTCCCGCTTCGGGGTTCTCCATCTTTGGTGAGCGCACGCCAGCGCCAGAGCTGATTAGCCGCCATTGGGCATTCCCAGGACGCGCAACAACTCTTCAATCGTGGTTAGCCCTTGTTCGACGGCCCTGCAGCCGTGTTCAAAAAGAGAAACCATCCCCGCCTGCCGGGCGCTCGCCTCTATGACGTCAGTTCCCGCCCCGCTGGCAATGGCCTGCCGGAGGGCATTGTCGATGGCAAGTACTTCAAAAATGGCCACGCGGCCATAAAAGCCGTGATAACAGCGATCGCAGCCGGTGGGCTGCCAGCGTGGAAGCGGCCTGGGCCATACTGAGCGAGGTAGTTGAGCCTGATCGCGGGTTTCCCGGCGACAATGTGGGCACAAACGCCGGACCAGTCGCTGGGCAATCACCATCGTCAGCGCGGAAGAAATCATCCAGCGCGCGACGCCCATCTGCTCCAGGCGAATGAGCGTTTCCGTCGTCGAGTTGGTGTGCAGGGTCGACAGCACCAGATGCCCGGTCTGGGCAGCATTAATGGCAATCCCGGCCGTTTCTCCGTCACGGATTTCGCCGACCATAATGATGTCGGGATCCTGACGTAGCAGTGCGCGCAGCACGTTCTGGAAGGTTAAACCCGCCCGGGGATTAATCTGCGTCTGGTTTAATCCGGCAAGGGGGATCTCAATAGGATCTTCCACGCTGCAGATGTTGACGTCAGGGGTGTTACGCGACTGCAAAGCGCTGTACAGCGTCACGGTTTTGCCGCTGCCGGTAGGGCCGGTGACCAGAATCAGCCCCTGCGGCTGGTGGAGAACCGCATTAAAACAGGCCAACTGTTCAGCATCCATGCCAAGCGCTTTCGGCTCAAGGGCCTGCGGAACCTGATGCAGGAGGCGCAGCACAATTTTTTCGCCGCCGCTGCAGGGAAGCGTCGCGATCCGAAACGAGACCGGCTCATTGGCCAGTTCAATCGTAAACTGGCCGTCCTGAGGCAGTCGGCGTTCCGCAATATCCAGGTTACCCAGCACTTTTAAACGTGCGCTTAACAGGTTAGCCAGTTCAGCGGCAAGCGGAGGCTGCGGACAAAGTACGCCGTCGATACGTAAACGAATCTGGCACGTGTGCTCCATCGGTTCGATATGAATATCAGAGGCGCGCTGGTTGATTGCCTGCTGCAGCGTGTGGTTAAGGACATCTACCGTGGAGTGTGTTTGCGAAACGCCGGGCAGATGCGATTGAGACGTTAGCTGCCGGTGTTTTTCCATGCGCTCCGCACTCCAGCACTCAATGTCAATCCGTTTCTGGGTCGCGAAACGCAGCGCCTCCATGAGTTCGGGCGCGGGCTTTCCCACGACGGCAATGTTGATCCTCTCACTGTCGCTGGATAGCAGCAGTGCGTGATGGCGAAGACAAAGCGCCACGAGTTGATCGGTATTCATTCTCCGCTCCTCAGTTATTGTTGAAGCGGAAAACGTCTTCGCAGGCCTGCTTCAGAGCGCTATCAGCACTGATGTTGCAGACGCGCGTCCAGCCCGTCATCCCGTTGCCGTTGTTCCACTGCGGCGTCATGACCACTTCCAGCCCGTTAAGACTTTCCTGTCCTGCTAAGGTCACGATCCCTTTCGCTACGCTCATTCCGGAAACGTAGCGTGTCGTGGTGGGGGAAGGGATGCCGTTGCTGTTGGCATCGCAGCTCTCCACACCACCGTGATCCAGCGCGCAAAGTTCAATGGCGGTGCGGTAGGGAACGAAGGTTTGCAGCATATCGGTCAGCGCCGCTTTGCGCAGGTAGTTCTGATAGGCAGGTATGCCGATGGCGCTCAGAATCGCAATAATGCCGATGACCACCATCAGCTCAATAAGAGTGAATCCGTGTTGTCTGTTCATATCTGCTCCTTACGTTAAGTGGCGCTACTCTGTCAGCGCAAAAGGGCAGAAACGAGGGGCAAAAAAGGGAACGGGAAAGCGCGTTCAGAGAATTAATGCGGTGTTGCAGGAAAGAACAGCGGATTTGCGAGCGGGGCTGAAATTCCCCTCTCCAGGCGGAGAGGGGAGGAATCACTATTTAAAACGCATCGAGAGGTCGAGGGCGCGAACGTGCTTGGTCAGCGCGCCGACGGAGATGTAATCCACGCCGGTTTCGGCGAATTCACGGATCGTTTCGAAGGTGACGTTTCCGGAGACTTCGAGCTGGGCCCGGCCATTGGTCAGTTTTACCGCCTCACGCATCTGCTCGGTTTCGAAGTTATCGAGCATGATGATATCGGCCCCGGCCTTAATCGCCTGCTCCAGCTCGTCCAGGTTTTCCACTTCTACTTCAACCGGCACATCCGGATGCAGCCAGAAGGCCTTCTCCACCGCCTGACGTACGGAACCCGATGCAATAATGTGGTTCTCTTTAATCAGAAAAGCGTCGGACAGGCCCAGACGATGGTTTGCGCCGCCGCCGCAGAGCACCGCGTACTTCAGCGCCGTGCGCAGGCCCGGCAGCGTTTTGCGGGTATCCAGCAGCTGGGTTCGGGTGCCGGCCAGCAGGTCAACGTAACGACGCACTTCGCTGGCGACGCCAGAGAGCGTTTGTACAAAATTGAGCGCGGTACGTTCGCCGGTCAGCAAGACGCGGGAAGGGCCGTCCAGCTCGAACAGCGGCTGATTTGGCGTGACGCTATCGCCGTCCTCCACGTGCCATGTTACCTGCACATCATCGCCCGCCAGCTGGGTAAAGACCTCTTCAACCCAGCGCTTACCGCAAAAAACCCCTTCTTCGCGGGTGATAATGACCGCGTGGGAGCGCGTCTCTTTCGGCAACAATTGTGCGGTAATATCTTTATCGGAATTGACGTCACCGCCCAGATCTTCTTTCAAAGCATGGGCAACGCTTGCCGGAATATCCATATTAATACGTTCCAGAAGCGCTTCACGTCGGTGGTCGGGGTTGTAGCGGCGAGGCGGCATGATAAAACTCCAAATTGGTAACGAATCAAAATATTGAAACATGCTACTCTGAACCGAGTAACAGCACCATACATAAGGAGTTCCAGCATGTTGTTAGAAAACGGATGGCTGGTGGATGCGCGGCATGTGCCTTCGCCGCACCACGACTGCCGCCCGGAGGATGAAAAGCCCACACTGCTGGTGGTTCATAATATTAGTCTCCCGCCGGGGGAATTTGGCGGCCCGTGGATCGATGCGTTATTCACGGGAACGATAGATCCCGATGCCCATCCTTTCTTTGCTGAGATTGCGCATCTGCGCGTGTCGGCTCATTGCCTGATTCGTCGCGATGGTGAAGTGGTTCAGTATGTTCCCTTTGATAAGCGCGCCTGGCATGCCGGGGTGTCGATGTATCACGGGCGCGAACGGTGCAACGATTTTTCTATCGGGATCGAACTGGAAGGCACGGATACCACGCCCTACACCGATTCACAGTATCAACAGCTAGCGGCTCTGACCCGCACGCTTATCGGACTTTACCCGGCCATCGCCGACAATATTACCGGGCACAGCGATATCGCTCCGGCGAGAAAAACCGATCCCGGCCCGGCATTTGACTGGCCGCGGTTCCGCACCATGCTCACCGCGTCGTCAGAATAAGGAGATACCATGACGTTGTTTACCATGCTGCTGGTTATCATCGCTGAACGCCTGTTCAAGCTCGGTGAGCACTGGCATCTGGATCACCGGCTGGAGGTGTTATTCCGCCGTATCAAGCACTTTTCCATGCTGCGCACGCTGCTGATGATGGCGGGTGTGATGGTGATTACGTTCCTGCTGCTGCGCTCGCTGTATGGACTCTTTTTCAACGTGCCGCTGCTGGTGGTGTGGATCCTGCTCGGCGTGCTGTGCATTGGTGCGGGCAAGGTGCGTTTGCACTATCACGCGTACCTGAAAGCCGCCTCCCGTGACGATGCCCATGCGCGCAATGCCATGGCGAGCGAGCTGACGATGATCCACGGCGTGCCGCCGGACTGCGACGAGCGCGAGTTCCTGCGCGAACTGCAGAACGCGCTGCTGTGGATTAACTTCCGTTACTACCTGGCGCCGCTGTTCTGGTTTGTGGTGGGCGGTCCATGGGGACCGGTCTTGCTGATGGGGTATGCGTTCCTGCGCGCCTGGCAGACCTGGCTTGCCCGTTATCTGACGCCGCACGAGCGTTTGCTGTCCGGCATTGATGCCATCCTGCACGTGGTTGACTGGCTTCCGGTGCGTCTGGTGGGCGTGGTGTACGCGTTAATTGGCCACGGTGAAAAAGCGCTGCCCGCGTGGTTCGCCTCGCTTGCCGACCGCCATACGTCGCAGTATCAGGTGTTAACGCGTCTGGCGCAGTTCTCGCTGGCGCGCGAGCCGCATACCGACAAGATTGAAACGCCGAAAGCCGCTGTCTCCATGGCGAAGAAAACGTCGTTCGTGGTGGTTGTGGTCGTGGCGTTGCTGACTATCTACGGCACGCTGGTGTAAGCCAGCGCGCCGCAAAGACTAAAGCGTATCCGCAGGCGGGATGCCGAAATCAGGCATCCCGTTTTCGTCCCAGCGGACAAGCTTCAGCCGGGTGTGGCGGTTCGGATCGTACAGCGGGTCGCCCTCAATTTCGGTGTAATTACGCGCGTGATACACCAGCACATCTTCCACTTCCGGGGTTTGCGTAAAGCTGTTGTGTCCCGGGCCGTACTGGCGATTTTCGTAGCTGGTGGCGAATACGGGGCGCGGGGATTTGTGCCAGTTCAATGGGTTTTGCGGATCGGCATTCAGGTCTATCCACAGCAGCCCCATGCAGTAGTTCTCGTCGGTGGCGCTGGCGGAATAGCTGATAAACAGTTTGTTGCCATGGAACAGCACCGCCGGGCCTTCGTTGACCCAAAACCCGCTACACTCCCAGTCATACTCCGGCTTGCTGAGCATCACCGGCTCGCCTTTCAGCGTCCACGGGTTCGCCATTTCACACAGATAAAGGTTGGAGTTCCCGGTGATATCCGGTGCCTTTTGCGCCCACAGATACCAGCGTTTTCCCTGATGCACAAAGGTGGTGGCGTCCAGGGCGAAGGTGTCGAACGGGGTTTTGATCTGGCCTTTTTCTACCCACCTGCCGGTGAGCGGATCGTCGTCGGTACATTCAATGGCAAACATGCGGTGCTGGAACATCCCGAGCGCGTCGAGCGCCTGGGTGTGCGTCGCGGCAAAATAGATGTACCACTTTCCGTCAATGTGGTGCAGTTCCGGTGCCCAAATCAGCTGGCTCATTGGTCCGGCGTCGGGTTTACGCCAGACCACCACCTCTGCGGCATGACGTAAGCCTTCCAGCGAGTCCGCGCGGCGGATCGCCAGCCTGTCGTACTGCGGCACGGAGGCGATAAAGTAATATTGCCCATCGTGGCGCAGGATATACGGGTCGGCGCGTTGTTCAATAAACGGGTTTGGCCAGGTTTGCATTCGGCTTTCCTTATTTAGTCTCAGCGGCTTTCAGTTCCTGATAATCGTTCAGCTCGTGGTAGTTGTTGCGGCGTTTTTCCAGATCGAGCTGGATCTGCTTCATGGTTTCACGATCCACCTTCAGCAGGCGCACCACGCCCGCGGTAATCAAATAACCCACCCCCGGGATAACGGTAAACAGCAGCACAATCCCGTTGATGGCGTCTGCGCTTTGCGCTTTCGCCCCCGCGTCGTAGCCGTACCAGGAGAGCAGAAAACCGACCATCGCCCCGGCAATCGCCAGCCCCAGCTTGAGGAAGAAGATGTTGCCCGAGAAGCTGATGCCGGTGATGCGCTTCCCGGTTTTCCACTCGCCGTAGTCGTCCACGTCGGCCATCAGCGACCAGTGCAGCGGAGACGGGATCTGGTGCAGGATGTTCAGCAGGACGTAGAGCACCACGATGGTGACGGTCGCTTTCGGGTCGAAGAAATAAAAGGCGCAGGAGAAAATCGCCAGCACGATGTTGGTCCAGAAGAAGACCTTCAGCTTGCACCAGCGGTCGGTCAGCACTTTTGCCAGCACGCTGCCGAGCATCATGCCGACAACGCCCAGGCTGATAAACAGCGTGGCGAAGTGGGTGCTCTGGCCCATGACCCAGGTGACGTAATACATGGTGGCCGCCATGCGGATAAAGCCGGGGCAGACGTTGCAGAGCGTCAGGAGCAGAATGCGCACCCACTGGTCGTTCTTCCACACGTCTTTCAGATCGTTTTTCAGCTCATCGTTGGTCTGCACCGCCGGGCGCACGCGCTCGCGCACGGTGGCGAAGCAGAACAGGAACATACAGGTGCCAATCAGCGCCAGCACGGTCATGGCCATCTGGTAGCCTTTGGCTTTGTTGTCCCCGCCAAACCAGTCTGCCATGGGCAGCAGCGTTAATGAGAGCAGCAGCGTGGCGATGCCGACCAGCACGAAGCGATACGACTGGCAGGCGACGCGCTCTTTAGGATCGTTAGTGATCACTCCGCCCAGCGAGCAGTAGGGGATGTTGATGGCGGTGTAGGTGAGCGACAGCAGGAAATAGGTGACAAAGGCATAGATAACTTTGCTGTTATAGCTCCACTCTGGCGTGGTGAACATCAGGATGCTGAACAGCGCGTACGGGAAAGCGATCCACAGCAGCCATGGACGAAAGCGGCCATATTTGCTGCGGGTGCGGTCGGCAATCGCGCCCATGATCGGGTCCGTTACGGCGTCAATCACGCGGACGGACAGCAGCAGCACGCCGACCAGCGCAGGGGCCAGACCAAAAATATCCGTATAAAAATAGTTAACAAACAGCATGATGGCGCCGAAGATGATGTTACATCCGGCGTCGCCCATCCCATAGCCGATCTTTTCTTTTACTGACAGCTTTGCGTTATCCATTGACTGCTCTCCGGGTTACGGTATGGAGAGAATTATTTGCTGGCGAAGGGATATATGCGTTGCAGTATCAGGGCGGTGATATGGATAAATGCGCTGTGGGCGTGAAAGTGTGAAGGAGGTAACAACGCGCGGCACCCGCAAAAGCAGGCACCGCGGTGGGAGGCTTAGTGCGCCTTCATGGCATTACGGCTTTTCTGACTGAAGAGATAGCCAACGCCGAGTACTGCAATCCAGACCGGGATCAGGTAGACGGAAATCGCCATACCTGGGGTGATCAGCATGATCACCAGCACGGCCGCCATGAACAGCAGGCAGATCCAGTTACCCAGAGGATAGAGCAGGGCAGGGAAGCGCGTGGTGACGCCCTGCTGCTGCTTCGCGCGGCGGAACTTCATGTGCGCCAGGCTGATCATCGCCCAGTTGATGACCAGCGCAGAGACCACCAGCGCCATCAGCAGGCCAAACGCCGATTCCGGTGCCATGTAGTTAATGAGCACGCACAGGGCGGTCACGATGGCGGAAACAATGATGGTATTCACCGGCACGCCACGTTTATCAACGTTAAGCAGCATCTTCGGCGCGTTACCCTGCTGGGCCAGGCCGAACAGCATGCGGCTGTTGCAGTATACGCAGCTGTTGTAAACGGAGAGCGCTGCGGTCAGCACCACGATGTTCAGCGCGTTGGCGACAAAGGTATCGCCCAGCTCGTGGAAGATCAGCACAAACGGGCTGGTGTCAGCAGTCACGCGCGTCCACGGCAGCAGCGAGAGCAGCACCGCCAGTGAGCCCACATAGAAGATCAGGATGCGGTAGATAACCTGATTTGTGGCTTTCGGGATGCTCTGCTCCGGGTTGTCGGCTTCAGCAGCGGTGATGCCCACCAGCTCCAGGCCGCCGAAGGAGAACATTATGATCGCCATCATCATCACCAGGCCGGTCATGCCGTGAGGCAGGAAGCCACCCTGTTCCCAGAGGTTGCGCACCGTGGCCTGCGGGCCGCCGTTGCCGCTGAACAGCAGCCAGCCGCCGAAGATAATCATCGCCACCACGGCAATGACCTTGATGATGGCAAACCAGAACTCCATCTCCCCGAACACTTTAACGTTGGTCAGGTTAATGGCGTTGATAATGACGAAGAAGGCTGCAGCAGAAGCCCAGGTTGGGATTTCGGGATACCAGAACTGAATGTATTTCCCGACGGCGGTCAGTTCGGCCATGGCAACCAGAACGTACAGCACCCAGTAGTTCCAGCCCGAGGCGAAACCGGCAAAGCTGCCCCAGTACTTATAGGCAAAGTGGCTGAAGGAGCCTGCGACCGGCTCTTCCACGACCATTTCGCCCAGCTGGCGCATGATCAGAAAAGCAATGAAACCCGCAATCGCGTAACCCAAAATAATGCCCGGACCGGCAGACTGGATAACGGATGCGCTGCCCAGAAACAGGCCGGTACCAATCGCACCGCCCAGTGCGATGAGCTGAATATGGCGGTTTTTAAGCCCGCGCTTTAGCTGATCGCCGTGCTGTTGAGCTTCCATTTGAAACCTCGTGTGTGGTTGTTATGTTCACGCTGAGCGTGTGTAATTATGAAAATCCATATTCTGTATTTATTTCTTTACGGTTAACGAGACCGAAAAAAGCGGAGATGACTTCCGTAAGCGCCAGAATAGTGGTAAGTGCCTGCGAATGCACCTGCTTTATGAAGGGGTGATGACGACTTGAATAAAAAGAAAGCATTTGTAAATCGGCCCGCTCGTTGTTCCTCACCCAACCTATAGAATAGAAATGCGCCTTAAGTGGGCGAATTTTCATTATTTGCCTTGTTGAATCGCTTCAGATTGCAAAAACCCTCGTTTCATTATGGTTAAAACCCCCTCTTTGGGAGTAATCAACTCATTTGTGCAAAGTTACATTTCTGAAACGTTATTTCTGTAAGGTTGTTAAAATGTGCAGGGTTTACTGATTTCAATCAAAACCAATATGGACAGAAGGTGAATACTTTGTTACTTTAGCGATACGAAATAGAAATTGGTAAGACCAATTGACTCCGGGCAAAAAGGCGTAAGACAGGGAATATGGCCTACAGCAAAATTCGCCAACCAAAACTATCTGATGTGATTGAGCAGCAGCTGGAGTTTTTAATCCTCGAAGGGACTCTGCGCCCGGGTGAGAAACTTCCGCCAGAACGCGAACTGGCAAAACAGTTCGACGTTTCACGTCCCTCTCTGCGTGAGGCGATTCAACGTCTCGAAGCAAAGGGCTTGCTGCTTCGTCGCCAGGGCGGCGGAACCTTTGTGCAAAACAGCCTGTGGCAGAGCTTCAGCGATCCGCTGGTAGAACTTCTCTCTGACCACCCAGAATCCCAGTTTGACCTGCTTGAGACCCGTCACGCGCTGGAAGGTATTGCGGCCTATTACGCCGCCCTTCGCAGCACTGATGAAGATCGCGTGCGTATCCGCGAGCTGCATCAGGCCATTGAACGGGCACAGCAGTCCGGCGATTTAGACGCCGAGTCCAGCGCCGTCGTCCAGTATCAAATTGCCGTCACCGAAGCGGCCCACAACGTGGTGCTCCTCCATCTGCTACGCTGCATGGAGCCGATGCTGGCCCAGAACGTTCGTCAAAATTTTGAATTGTTGTATGCCCGTCGGGACATGCTCCCACTGGTAAGCAACCATCGCACCCGAGTATTCGAGGCGATAATGGCCGGGGAACCGGAGCAGGCGCGCGAAGCGTCGCACCGCCATCTGGCTTTCATTGAGGAAATCTTGCTGGACCGCAGCCGTGAACAATCGCGTCGCGAACGTTCATTACGCCGCATACAGCAACGAAAGGATTAAGCGCCAGGTACTTTTAGAGCGCGGCAACTAAACGCAGAACCTGTCTTATTGTGTTCTTGCCCAAGAGCACAATGGGACAGGTTCCAGACAAATCAACGTATTAGATAGATAAGGAATACCCCCATGTCAGAACGTCTCCAAAATGACGTGGATCCGATCGAAACTCGCGACTGGCTACAGGCGATCGAATCGGTCATCCGTGAAGAAGGTGTTGAGCGCGCTCAGTATCTGATTGATCAGCTGCTTTCTGAAGCCCGCAAAGGCGGCGTGAAGGTTGCTTCAGGTGCAGGGGCTAGCAACTACGTAAACACGATTGCCGTTGAAGACGAACCGGAATACCCGGGCAATCTGGATCTGGAACGTCGTATCCGTTCTGCAATCCGCTGGAACGCCATCATGACCGTTCTGCGCGCATCCAAGAAAGACCTGGAACTGGGTGGCCACATGGCGTCCTTCCAGTCTTCTGCGACCGTTTACGAAGTGTGCTTCAACCACTTCTTCCGTGCAGCGAACGAGAAAGACGGCGGCGATCTGGTGTACTTCCAGGGCCACATCTCTCCGGGCATCTATGCACGTGCATTCCTGGAAGGTCGTCTGACTGAAGAGCAGATGAACAACTTCCGTCAGGAAGTTCACGGTAAAGGTCTGTCTTCTTACCCGCACCCTAAACTGATGCCTGAATTCTGGCAGTTCCCAACCGTATCAATGGGTCTGGGCCCAATCGGTGCGATCTACCAGGCGAAATTCCTGAAGTATCTGGAACACCGTGGTCTGAAAGACACCTCTGAGCAGACCGTATACGCCTTCCTGGGCGACGGCGAAATGGATGAGCCAGAATCTAAAGGCGCGATCACCATCGCGACCCGTGAGAAGCTGGACAACCTGTGCTTCATCATCAACTGTAACCTGCAGCGTCTGGATGGTCCGGTAACCGGTAACGGCAAGATCATCAACGAACTGGAAGGCATCTTCGCAGGTGCTGGCTGGAACGTGATCAAAGTCATGTGGGGTTCCCGTTGGGACGAACTGCTGCGTAAAGACACCAGCGGTAAACTGATCCAGCTGATGAACGAAACCGTTGACGGTGACTACCAGACCTTCAAATCCAAAGACGGTGCCTACGTGCGTGAGCACTTCTTCGGCAAATATCCAGAAACCGCAGCCCTGGTTGCAGACTGGACTGATGAGCAGATCTGGGCCCTGAACCGCGGTGGTCACGATCCGAAGAAAATCTACGCTGCACTGAAAAAAGCGCGTGAAACCAAAGGTAAAGCGACTGTAATCCTGGCCCACACCATCAAAGGTTACGGCATGGGTGATACCGCAGAAGGTAAAAACATCGCTCACCAGGTTAAGAAAATGAACATGGACGGCGTGCGCTATATCCGCGACCGTTTCAACGTTCCAGTGACCGATGAGCAGGTCGAAAACCTGTCTTACATCACCTTCCCGGAAGGCTCCGAAGAGCACAAGTACCTGCACGAACGTCGTCAGGCGCTGAAAGGCTACCTGCCAGCTCGTCAGCCTAACTTCACCGAGAAGCTGGAACTGCCAGCGCTGGAAGACTTCTCTCAGCTGCTGGAAGAGCAGAACAAAGAGATCTCTACCACCATCGCTTTCGTTCGTGCCCTGAACGTGATGCTGAAAAACAAGTCGATCAAAGATCGCCTGGTGCCAATCATCGCCGACGAAGCGCGTACTTTCGGTATGGAAGGTCTGTTCCGTCAGATCGGTATCTACAGCCCGAACGGCCAGCAGTACACCCCGCAGGACCGTGAGCAGGTTGCATACTACAAAGAAGACGAGAAAGGTCAGATCCTGCAGGAAGGTATCAACGAGCTGGGCGCAGGCGCATCCTGGCTGGCTGCTGCGACCTCTTACAGCACCAACAACCTGCCGATGATCCCGTTCTACATTTACTACTCCATGTTCGGGTTCCAGCGTATCGGTGACCTGTGCTGGCAGGCAGGCGACCAGCAGGCTCGCGGCTTCCTGATCGGTGGTACTTCCGGTCGTACGACCCTGAACGGTGAAGGTCTGCAGCACGAAGATGGTCACAGCCACATTCAGTCTCTGACTATCCCTAACTGTATCTCTTACGACCCGTCTTACGCGTATGAAGTGGCAGTCATCATGCATGACGGTCTGCAGCGCATGTACGGTGAAGCGCAGGAGAACATTTACTACTACATCACCACCCTGAACGAAAACTACCACATGCCGGCAATGCCAGCAGGTGCCGAGGAAGGTATCCGTAAAGGTATCTACAAACTCGAAACCATCGAAGGTAGCAAAGGTAAAGTTCAGCTGCTGGGCTCCGGTTCTATCCTGCGTCACGTTCGTGAAGCAGCGCAGATCCTGGCGAAAGACTACGGTGTCGGTTCCGACGTGTACTCTGTGACCTCCTTCACTGAACTGGCGCGTGATGGCCAGGATTGTGAGCGCTGGAACATGCTGCACCCACTGGAAACCCCACGCGTACCGTACATCGCTCAGGTGATGAACGACGCGCCAGCGGTGGCGTCTACTGACTATATGAAACTGTTCGCTGAGCAGGTTCGTACTTACGTTCCAGCTGATGATTATCGCGTTCTGGGTACTGACGGCTTCGGTCGTTCTGACAGCCGCGAAAACCTGCGTCACCACTTCGAAGTTGATGCTTCTTACGTGGTTGTAGCAGCACTGGGCGAACTGGCTAAACGTGGCGAAATCGATAAGAAAGTGGTTGCAGACGCAATTACCAAATTCAACATCGATGCAGAAAAAGTTAACCCGCGTCTGGCGTAAGAGGTAAAAGAATAATGGCTATCGAAATCAATGTACCGGACATCGGGGCTGATGAAGTTGAAATCACCGAGATCCTGGTCAAAGTAGGCGACAAAGTTGAAGCTGAACAGTCGCTGATCACCGTAGAAGGCGACAAAGCCTCTATGGAAGTCCCGTCTCCTCAGGCTGGCATCGTTAAAGAGATCAAAGTCTCTGTTGGCGATAAAACCGAGACTGGCAAACTGATCATGATTTTCGATTCCGCCGACGGTGCAGCAGCTGCTGCACCTGCGCAGGAAGAGAAGAAAGCCGCTCCGGCCGCCGCTGCTCCAGCCGCTGCCGCGAGTGCGAAAGAAGTGAACGTGCCTGACATCGGCGGTGACGAAGTTGAAGTCACTGAGATCCTGGTGAAAGTGGGCGATACCGTTGCGGCCGAGCAGTCACTGATCACCGTAGAAGGCGACAAAGCCTCTATGGAAGTGCCAGCGCCGTTCGCAGGTACCGTTAAAGAGATCAAGATCAACACCGGCGACAAAGTGTCTACCGGCTCTCTGATCATGATCTTCGAAGTGGCAGGTGCTGCACCTGCTGCCGCGCCTGCACAGGCCGCTGCACCAGCTGCTGCTGGCGGCGCGAAAGACGTTAACGTACCGGACATCGGCGGTGACGAAGTTGAAGTGACCGAAGTGATGGTAAAAGTGGGCGACAAAGTTGCCGCGGAACAGTCACTGATCACCGTTGAAGGCGACAAGGCTTCCATGGAAGTGCCTGCGCCGTTCGCGGGTACCGTTAAAGAGATCAAAATCAGCACCGGCGACAAAGTGTCTACCGGCTCTCTGATCATGGTCTTCGAAGTGGAAGGCGCTGCGCCTGCCGCAGCTCCGGCTGCCGCGGCTGCTCCAGCACCGGCTGCTGCACCGGCTCAGGCTGCTAAACCAGCCGCTGCCCCTGCTGCAAAAGCAGAAAAATCAGAGTTCGCTGAAAACGACGCTTACGTCCACGCGACGCCGCTGATTCGTCGCCTGGCGCGCGAGTTCGGCGTGAACCTGGCGAAAGTGAAAGGGACTGGCCGTAAAGGTCGTATCCTGCGCGAAGACGTTCAGACCTACGTGAAAGACGCGGTGAAACGCGCCGAAGCTGCACCAGCTGCAGCCGCTGGCGGCGGTATCCCGGGCATGCTGCCATGGCCGAAAGTGGACTTCAGCAAGTTCGGTGAAATTGAAGAAGTGGAACTGGGCCGCATCCAGAAAATCTCTGGTGCTAACCTGAGCCGTAACTGGGTCATGATCCCGCACGTTACGCACTTCGACAAAACCGATATCACCGATCTGGAAGCGTTCCGTAAACAGCAGAACGCCGAAGCTGAGAAGCGTAAACTGGACGTGAAATTCACCCCAGTGGTCTTCATCATGAAGGCGGTTGCTGCGGCTCTGGAACAGATGCCACGCTTCAACAGCTCCCTGTCCGAAGACGGCCAGAAGCTGACGCTGAAGAAATACATCAACATCGGTGTTGCGGTTGATACGCCAAATGGTCTGGTTGTTCCGGTCTTCAAAGACGTGAACAAGAAGAGCATCACTGAGCTGTCCCGTGAACTGACCACCATCTCCAAGAAAGCGCGTGATGGTAAGCTGACTGCCGGCGAAATGCAGGGCGGCTGCTTCACTATCTCCAGCATCGGCGGCCTGGGTACCACCCACTTCGCGCCGATTGTGAACGCGCCGGAAGTGGCTATCCTCGGTGTGTCCAAGTCCGCGATGGAGCCGGTGTGGAATGGCAAAGAGTTCGTGCCGCGTCTGATGATGCCAATCTCTCTGTCCTTCGACCACCGCGTGATCGACGGTGCTGATGGTGCGCGTTTCATCACCATCATCAACAACATGCTGAGCGACATTCGCCGCCTGGTGATGTAATCGAAAAGCCGGCCAGTCGGCCGGCTTTTTTCTGATAATCTCATGGCGTTTGTGAGGTTATTGGCGAAAGCGACAATTCGTGAGCCGTTTGTTGTTTCAAAATTGTTAACAATTTTGTAAACTGCGGGCGGATAGAACGACCCGGTGGACGACGGGTATAAACTAAGAGGTCATGATGAGCACAGAAATCAAAACTCAGGTCGTAGTACTTGGGGCAGGCCCGGCAGGTTACTCCGCAGCATTTCGCGCAGCGGATTTAGGTCTGGAAACCGTCATCGTAGAACGTTACAGCACCCTCGGCGGTGTTTGTCTGAACGTCGGCTGTATCCCTTCTAAAGCGCTGCTGCACGTAGCGAAAGTTATCGAAGAAGCCAAAGCGCTGGCTGAACACGGTATCGTCTTCGGCGAGCCGAAAACCGACATCGACAAAATTCGTACCTGGAAAGAGAAAGTTATCACTCAGCTGACCGGCGGTCTGGCGGGTATGGCCAAAGGCCGTAAAGTGAAAGTGGTAAACGGTCTGGGTAAATTCACCGGTGCGAACACCCTGGAAGTAGAAGGCGAAAACGGCAAAACCGTGATCAACTTCGACAACGCGATCATCGCGGCAGGCTCTCGCCCAATCGAACTGCCATTCATTCCACATGAAGATCCACGCGTGTGGGATTCCACCGATGCGCTGGAGCTGAAAACCGTTCCTAAGCGTCTGCTGGTGATGGGCGGCGGTATCATCGGTCTGGAAATGGGTACCGTGTACCACGCGCTGGGTTCAGAGATCGACGTGGTTGAAATGTTCGACCAGGTTATCCCGGCTGCCGACAAAGACATCGTTAAAGTCTTCACCAAGCGCATCAGCAAGAAATTCAACCTGATGCTGGAAACCAAAGTGACTGCCGTTGAAGCGAAAGAAGACGGTATTTACGTTTCCATGGAAGGCAAAAAAGCCCCATCCGAACCACAGCGTTACGACGCCGTGCTGGTGGCAATCGGCCGTGTGCCGAACGGTAAGAACCTCGACGCGGGCAAAGCTGGCGTGGAAGTGGACGACCGTGGCTTCATCCGCGTTGACAAACAGCTGCGCACTAACGTGCCGCACATCTTTGCTATCGGCGATATCGTCGGTCAGCCAATGCTGGCGCACAAAGGTGTTCACGAAGGTCACGTTGCCGCTGAAGTTATCGCCGGCATGAAGCACTACTTCGATCCGAAAGTGATCCCATCTATCGCGTACACCGAGCCAGAAGTGGCATGGGTGGGTCTGACTGAGAAAGAAGCGAAAGAGAAAGGCATCAGCTACGAAACCGCCACCTTCCCGTGGGCTGCTTCTGGCCGTGCTATCGCGTCCGACTGCGCAGACGGTATGACCAAACTGATCTTCGACAAAGAGACTCACCGCGTAATCGGTGGTGCGATTGTCGGTACCAACGGCGGCGAGCTGCTGGGTGAAATCGGTCTGGCTATCGAAATGGGCTGCGACGCGGAAGACATCGCGCTGACCATCCACGCTCACCCAACTCTGCACGAGTCCGTGGGCCTGGCGGCAGAAGTGTTTGAAGGCAGCATCACCGACCTGCCAAACGCGAAAGCGAAGAAGAAATAAGTTTCTTCAGATGAAAAAAAGCGGCCTGAGGCCGCTTTTTTTATGCGCTGCGTTCAGGGAGCCACGGGTTGCCAGGTTTTATCCGGGTTATAGGCGGTTAACGCCCGGGCTTTCTGCTCAGAATCCTTGCCGAGATCGGACTGATACACCTTGTCGTCCTGATTTATCACAAAGCTCATCACGCCCGTTTGACCGTAGCTGACCGGCCACGCCACCATCGCGAAACCGTTATTATCCGGCAGGATCCGGAAGCGATAGCCGTGATAGCCGGTACCCGGCTCTTTCGGGCTAAATGCCGGTCCGAGCGGACTGGGCGTTTCGCCGGGTGAGACGGGCCAGTACAAACCGTCTTTCTTCCCTTCCGAGCTGACAATCTTCTGCGCGTATTTCTGGTTCATCGCAAAGTAGCTTTGCTGCGCATCAACATAGGCATGCAGGGCTTCAATGGCGGCAAGTTCGTTACGCCCGATTTCACGGGTCAGGATCTCTTCAGCCCCTTCTTTGATATCGAATTGCCAGCCGGCGGCGGTTTTGATCACCGGGATGGGAAGCTGCCAGTCGTTGTCTCCAACAACAAGGTGCGCCGTATCTCCTTCGACAACGGTGTTATGACGAACTTTCCAGTCGCGCAGGAAACGATCGACGGCATCCGGATCAACGCCTTCGGGGGGGAGAAAATCGCGCCAGTTCTCTCCAAGCAGATTGCTCATCGCGCGCTCATTATGCTCACTAATGGCGCTGGCCAGCGCATCGGTCGCCTGGTCGGGCGTGCTAAAGGACTGCTGCGCCATCACCGAGGCCGAAAGCATGAACAACACCATTCCACTGAGTAGTTTACTTTTCATGTCGGTTCCCTTAGCGATGTCTAAATTCACGGCGTTCAGCGCGTCCACCAGACACCTGACGGGGCTGCTGCTGGCGAGCCGCAAGCTGCCTGCTTTGCGCACCGCGCTGCTGCTGCGCCTGCCAGTTCGCGGAACGGCTGTCGTTGCCGCTCAGCGCATTGGCCCGGGGCTGACCGTTTCGCTGCTGCAGAGCGCGTTGCTGCGCGAGCTGTGAAGCGCGTTTCTCCTGTGTTACAGCCTGACGATTTTCTCGCTGCTGCGTGGTGGTCCGCTTCGCCGTCTGCGGTTTGGTGTCGTAGCCACGGTAGTTGTTGCGCTGCGAAATTTGCTTCAGCTGTTCACTTGAGGCCTGACGCTGCACATCTTTCGTGCCGGGACGTGCCGTTTGCGGGAAGGTTTTCCCGGTGGATTTCTCCATCTGGCTCAGGGCCGCCTGACGCTGGCTATCCCGGTTAACCGGTTTTTGCTGCGTTGAGCTTAGCCCGGTGACTGTGCTGGTGGAGTGGAAACGGGTGTTGAGCTGGTTAGTCGGATAGGGCACACCCTCCCGGTAGGCCGGGTTATGCTGCCAGGTACGGTTGGCGTCCGTCAGACGCTGTCCGCTGATTTTATTGAAGTTCTCAACGTTGATATTGATGTTGTTATCACCGTTGCGGTTATAGCCGCCGTGATTATCCCAGTCACCGTCATGATGGTGGTCCCAGTCATCGTCGTCATCCCAGTCGATATTGCTGAAAATGGCATAGGTTGTGGCAACGCCCAGGCTGAAGCCTAAGCCGTTGACGAAGCTGTTGCCAAACTGCTCTCCGGGCGTGGGCGGGAGATAGGTGGGTGGATAGGCGGTGTTGGGCCAGGTCCCGTAAACCGTATTGGGGTTATAGGTGGGAACATAAACGACCTGCGGATCGGCAGATTCAATTTTGATCACCGTTGGGGCGGGCGCAGACGCGGTTGTTGTCGTTGCCTCGGTGGCGCGGGTTTTCGCTGGTGCTGGCTTTGTCACGGTGGTGACCGTCTGCTGAGGCGTAGATTGTAAAGCTCCGGTCTTCTGTGCCAGCGCGCGCAGGCGTTGAACGGAATCCATCACGTCTTTCGGCTGCGCGAGAAACGCATCGCCCAGATTTTGTACCCACGGCGGGTTTTCACCCATCAGCGACATGAGCTGAGGAAACGCGACCAGCGATTTTACGCTCGGATCCCAGGGCTGGCTGGCAACGGCCTGAATGGCGGCGTCCCCTTCCATTTTAGGGTTGTCTTTTGACCACTGAGCCGCCTGAATCACGTTGGCCGGGTAAGTCGAGGCCATCAGAATTTGTGAAAGCAGGGCGTCAGGGTAGAGCGCAATGGGGGCAACCCACTGATCGATTTGCGCGGCTGTGTAGGTCGGCGCGACCACAGGGGCGGGCTGGGCTACGGCAGGTGCCGCCGGTTGTTGAGCGACGGGGGCTGGCGCAACGGGTTCCGTTGCACGACTTTTGACAAACAAGACGCCTGAGGCGGCAAGCAGCCCGGCACTGCACAGAAGGGTGAGCAGATGTGGCTTAAAGGGCAACTTCATAAAATGACTCCAACGAGACCAGCGCTGTGCCGTGAGGCGTTACGGTTGGCGTGAGTATTATTCACCCGTCTTTTACTGTTTTGACTTTTATTGGGAAGCGTCCGGTACGTCCGGATAAAGAGTGTGAGTATTTATTACACAATTATATCTGATGAAGAAAAAACTGAAGCGTCACGGTGCAGAAGAACCGCAAAATGATGCCCTAAATCCCCGCTACACCATGCTTAACGATTCAGCAAACATTTTTAATGTTGCTTTTTTGTAAACGGATTAACACTGTGCAGAAATCCTGCTATGCTGCCCGACGCGGTATCGGGCATTTA
>ERZ773210.1706-NODE-1706-length-20401-cov-5.466873_pt1 | contig 20401 bp, 18 predicted proteins | sample MGYA00580528_ERZ773210 | MGnify/ENA primary metagenome ERZ773210 (study PRJEB29015, sample SAMEA2737769) | human gut metagenome | biome: human gut; feature: human-associated habitat; material: faeces | place: China | collected 2012 ...
ATTGTAAATAAATAGATGGCAACAAAAGCATTTCAAAAAATATATACCAAGATTACTCAGATTACGAAAGCTACGTGTTCGCTGAAGGCAACCGGAGTGGGGTATGACGAGTTGGCGACCGTAAACGGCAAGCTGGCCCAGGTGGTGAAGATTGCCGGCGACGAAGTGACTTTGCAGGTGTTTGAGGGTACGGAAGGTATTCCCACCAATGCAGAGGTAGTATTCTTGGGCAAGGCTCCTACAATCAAAGTGAGCGAGCAGCTTGCCGGACGCTTCTTCAACGCCTTTGGCGACCCCATCGACGGTGGTCCGGCCATTGAAGGCGAGGAGGTGGAAATTGGCGGTCCATCCGTGAATCCGGTGCGCCGTAAGCAGCCCTCGGAACTGATTGCAACCGGTATTGCAGGTATCGACTTGAACAATACGCTGGTGTCCGGACAGAAGATTCCGTTCTTTGCCGACCCCGACCAGCCCTTCAACCAGGTGATGGCGAATGTGGCTCTGCGTGCGGAGACTGACAAGATTATCCTTGGCGGTATGGGTATGACGAACGATGATTACCTTTACTTCAAGAACGTATTCTCCAATGCCGGTGCGCTCGACCGTATCGTCAGCTTTATGAATACCACCGAGAATCCTCCGGTAGAGCGTCTGCTGATTCCGGATATGGCACTGACGGCGGCCGAGTATTTTGCTGTAAACAATAATGAAAAGGTGCTGGTGCTGCTGACGGATATGACTTCCTACGCCGATGCGCTCGCCATCGTGTCCAACCGTATGGACCAGATTCCTTCGAAGGACTCCATGCCGGGTTCCCTTTATTCGGACTTGGCGAAGATATACGAAAAGGCGGTGCAGTTCCCAAGCGGCGGTTCCATCACGATTATTGCGGTGACGACTCTGTCCGGTGGCGACATTACGCATGCCGTGCCCGACAATACGGGTTATATCACGGAAGGCCAGTTGTTCCTCCGTCGTGACAGCGACATCGGTAAGGTTATCGTTGACCCGTTCCGTTCCTTGTCCCGTCTGAAACAGCTTGTTACGGGCAAAAAGACACGTAAGGACCATCCGCAGGTGATGAATGCCGCCGTACGTCTGTACGCCGATGCCGCCAACGCCAAAACCAAGCTTGAAAACGGTTTCGACCTGACGAACTACGACGAACGTACCCTTGCCTTTGCCAAGGACTACTCCAACCAGCTACTGGCCATCGATGTCAACCTCGATACCACAGAGATGCTCGATGTGGCATGGAGTCTGTTCGGCAAGTATTTCCGTCCGGAAGAGGTGAATATCAAGAAAGAGCTTGTGGACCAGTTCTGGCCGAAAGCAAACTAAATAAATGTACGATTAGACGATTTACGGTTTACGATTGATATTACTGAAATTGTAAATCTGTAAATTGAGAAATTGAGTAGCTTCAGTCGTCTAATCGTAAATCGTTAAATCGTAAATAAAATGGCTATTAAGTTTCAATATAACAAAACCTCGCTTCAGCAACTCGAAAAGCAACTGAAGGTGCGCGTGCGTACACTCCCCATTATTAAGAATAAGGAGAGTGCCCTGCGTATGGAAGTGAAGCGCTGCAAGGGAGACGCTGCCGCGTTGGACGCGAGGTTGGAAAAGGAAATCCAAGCTTACGAAGCCATGTTCGCCCTTTGGAATGAGTTCGACGCTTCATTGATAAAGGTCAGCGATGTTCATCTCGGTGTAAAGAAGATTGCCGGTGTACGGGTGCCGTTGCTCGAGAATGTAGATTTCGAGATACGCCCTTACAGCTTGTTCAATGCGCCCAAATGGTATGCAGACGGGCTGCATTTGCTTAAGTCACTGGCACATACTGCCATCGAGCGTGAATTTACTGTTGCCAAGTTGAACTTGTTGGAACATGCGCGTAAAAAGACCACCCAGAAGGTGAATCTTTTTGAGAAAGTACAGATTCCGGGTTATCAGGATGCTCTGCGCAAAATCAAGCGGTTTATGGAAGACGAGGAGAACCTTTCCAAGTCATCGCAGAAAATCATGAAATCCCATCAGGAGAAAAGGAAGGAGGCAGAGGCATGATTACGAAAATGAAGAAGCTCACGTTCCTTGTGTATCATAAGGAGTACGAAGCATTTCTGGCACAAATCCGGGAACTGGGCGTGGTGCACGTTGTGGAAAGGCAGTGCGGCGAGATGGACGACACCTTGCAGCAATTCATGCAGAAGCGTACGCTCTACAAGAATATGCTTCAGAGCATGCACACCCTGGCGGACAAACAGCCGGAAGAAAAGGTGCATAAAGAGTTGTCGGCCGATGCTCTGGTGAAATTCTACGAGGACTTGCAGGCGCGGATACAAGACTTGAACCAGCAGATTCCCGCCATCGACAAGGATGTGGCGCAGATGGAAGTCTGGGGCGATTTCGATTGGAGAGCCATCCGCAAGCTGGAAGATGCTGGTTGGTTCGTGCAGTTCTATACCTGCCCGGAGAAAGACTATAACGAAGCGTGGGCAGAGGACTACAATGCCATCGTGGTGAAAGAGAACGGCGGACATCTTTATTTCGTGACCGTCACTCCCCAACCGGTAGAACTGGATGTGGAACCGCTCCGTCTGCCTTCACTCAGCCTCTCCGAACTGAGCCGGAAGAAAGCCGATACGGAAGAGGCCCTTGTGCAGGCACATGCCGGATTGAAAGAATTCTGCAAAGCGAATTACTGCACGTTGGAGAAGTACAACCTACAGCTCCAGGAAGAGATAGACCTGCTGAAAGTCAAGCTGAACAGCGAACATATGGCAGAAGGTGCCGTAGTGTTGATGGAAGGCTGGATTCCCGAAGACTGCGAGGCGGATGTGAGGAAACTTCTCGATGAAAGCGGCACTTATTATGAGATAAGGGCTGCCAAGCGCGAGGACAATGCTCCCATCAAGCTGAAAAACAACGCCTATACACGCATGTACGAAGTGCTTACCAAAATGTACGGTATGCCCGAATATGCCGAGTTCGACCCGACACCGATACTTGCGCCATTCTTCTCGCTCTTCTTTGCTTTCTGTATGGGAGATGCGGGCTACGGTCTGGTACTGATTGCACTCGGGTTCATTTTGAAAAGGAAGATGTCCAAGTCCATGAAAGGCATGATGAACCTGGTGATTACGTTGGGTATATTTACGTCCGTCATCGGTGCCATATTGGGAACCTTCTTCGGTGTAAGCCTCTTTGACCTGGAGATACCCGCCAAACTGAAGGAATTCATGATTGTGGGTAAGATAGGTGAGACTACCTATGACAAGCAAATGCTGCTGGCGTTGATTATCGGTGCGGTGCACATCTGCATTGCCATGACGGTGAAGGCCGTGGGACAGACCGTTCGTTTCGGCTTCAAGGAGTCGCTCAGTGCTTGGGGATGGCTGTTGCTGGTGGTGGGATTTATCTGCACCGGCGGACTTTCCTTCTTCAAAATAATTTCGGAAGACGTGTCTACGTGGGCATTTATCGTGATTGGCGGTGTTTCCGCCATCGGTATCTACCTGCTGAACAATATCCACCGGAATGTATTTGTCAACATCGGTGCCGGAGTATGGGATACCTATAACATGGCAACCGGATTGATGGGCGATATACTTTCCTACATCCGTCTCTATGCCCTCGGCTTGGCAGGCGGTATGCTTGGAGGCGTGTTCAACCAGCTTGCCTTCATGGTGAACGATGCTGCAGGTCCGGCCCTGGGATGGCTGTTCTGCGGTCTGATACTGATATTCGGGCATACGCTGAACATTGCCATGTCTTGTCTGAGTGCCTTTGTACACCCGCTCCGTCTGACATTTGTGGAATACTTCAAGAATTCCGGTTACGAAGGTAAGGGCGAAGCCTATAAACCTTTTACAGTAGTAAAGAAATAAACAAATTAAAAAACAAATAAAAATAGAAACATTATGAATGAAATTTTAGGTTATCTCGGTCTGGGCCTGATGTTGGCCCTTGCAGGAATTGGCAGTTGCTTCGGTACAACTATCGCCGGTAGTGCGGCAGAAGGTGCGTTGAAGAAAGACCCTTCCAAGTCAGCAAGTTATATGATTTTGTCGGCCCTTCCGGCTACGCAGGGACTTTACGGCTTCGTGGCTTTCCTGATGTCCATGGGCAGGGATTTTGCTACGGACGGCCCTTTGATGCTGGGCATCGGACTGGGTGTGGGGCTGGTATGCCTGTTCTCCGCTATCCGTCAGGGACAGATTTGTGCTAGCGGTATTGTGGGTATCTCCCAGGGACACGACGTACAGACCAATACAATGATTTACGCCGCGCTTCCTGAATTCTACGCTATTTTGGCGCTGGTAGCTGCATTGATGGTATAATCCGGATTATAAGAAAATAAACCCCAGGGATTTACAATTGAAATCCCTGGGGTTTTTTGTTTAAATTCCTGGGGCTTCAACTGAAAACTCCAGAAATTCTTTTTTGAAACTTCGGGAATTTTAGACGAAAAATGCATGGATGGGCGAGTCAATGGGGCTTTTGTGGCTAAACTATGACATTCCGCAAACGATTGTTTATGCATATTTAATCAGTTTTTTCGATTAAAAGGCTATTTTTCAAAGAATAATACGTACTTTTGCAGCCGTAATTAAGATAAAGAGATTATAACATAATATGACTAAAGAACTACTTACCCCCGATTACATCTTCGAAGCGAGTTGGGAAGTGTGTAATAAAGTAGGCGGTATCTATACAGTTTTGTCTACAAGGGCAAATACTTTACAGACTAAATTTCGCGATAGATTATTCTTTATAGGGCCGGATTTCTGGCAGGGAAAAGAGAACCCTTTGTTCATTGAGTCTGATAACCTTTGTGCAGCGTGGAAAAAACATGCAGCGTTGAAAGACAATCTTTCCGTCCGCGTAGGTCGCTGGAACATTCCGGGAGAACCTATTGTTATATTGGTTGATTTCCAACCGTTCTTTGCAGAAAAAAATGAGATTTATACAGAAATGTGGAACCGCTATCAGGTGGATTCACTGCATGGATATGGTGATTATGACGAAGCATCCATGTTTGCTTTCGCTACCGGCAAGGTGATAGAGAGCTTCTATCGCTATAATTTGACGGAAACGGACAAAGTGGTGTTCCAGGCACACGAGTGGATGACCGGCATGGCCGCCCTCTATCTTCAGTCTGCCGTTCCCGAGATAGGGACTATCTTCACCACCCATGCCACGTCCATCGGCCGCTCCATAGCTGGCAACAACAAGCCGCTTTACGATTATCTTTTCGCCTACAACGGCGACCAGATGGCGGAGGAGCTGAACATGCAGTCCAAACATTCCATTGAAAAGCAGACGGCCCACTATGTGGACTGTTTCACCACTGTGAGCGAAATCACAAACAACGAATGCAGGGAATTGCTTGACAAGCCTGCGGATGTTGTGCTGATGAACGGTTTTGAAGATGATTTTGTACCGAAAGGCGCCACCTTTACCGGCAAGCGCAAACGTGCCCGTTCCACCATGCTGCGTGTGGCAAACTGCCTGCTGGGTGAGGACTTGGGCGACGATACGCTGATTATCGGTACCAGCGGACGCTATGAGTTCAAAAATAAGGGTATCGATGTGTTCCTGGAATCATTGAACCGGCTGAACCGCGATAAAGATTTAAAGAAGAAAGTATTGGCGTTTGTCAACGTGCCCAGCTGGGTGGGAGACCCCCGCGAGGACTTGCAGAAGCGCTTGAAGAGCAAAGATAAGTTCACCGAACCGTTGCAGTGTCCTTTCATCACCCACTGGCTGCACAATATGACGCACGACCAGGTGCTGGATATGCTGAAATACCTCGGTATGGGCAATCGTCCCGAAGATAAGGTGAAAGTAATTTTTGTACCTTGCTATCAGGATGGTCACGATGGCATCCTCAACAAGCATTATTATGACTTGATTTTAGGCGAGGACCTCAGTGTCTATCCGTCCTATTATGAACCGTGGGGATATACCCCGCTGGAGAGCGTGGCTTTCCGGGTGCCTACCATCACCACCGACCTTGCCGGTTTCGGACTTTGGGTGAACAGCCTGAAAAACCAGCATGGCATAAACGACGGAGTGGAAGTGCTGCACCGTTCGGACTATAACTATTCCGAAGTGGCAGACGGCATCAAGGACACCGTAGCCTTGTTCTCTACCAAGACGGAAGCCGAAATCAAGGAAATACGCAAGCGTGCAGGCCAGGTGGCAGAGCAGGCTTTGTGGAAGCACTTTATACAATATTATTACGAGGCTTACGACATTGCACTGCGCAATGCCATGAAGCGTCAACTAAAATAAAAGAATTATTAATCAATTAGTTATCATACAATGAAGATTAAAGTTAGTAATGTAAACACTCCTAACTGGAAAGATGTGAATGTGAAATCGCACATTCCCGCCGAACTGGAGAAACTGTCTGAACTGGCACATAACATCTGGTGGGCATGGAATTATGAAGCCACCGAACTGTTCAGAGACCTTGACCCTGCTCTCTGGAAAGAAGTGGGACAGAACCCCGTACTTCTGCTGGAACGTATGAGTTATGCTAAACTCGAGGCACTCGCAAATGACAAAGTTATTCTGCGCAGAATGGATGACGTATACTCCAAGTTCCGCACATACATGGATGTGAAGCCTGACAGCAAGCGCCCGTCCGTGGCTTATTTCAGTATGGAGTATGGTTTGAGCCATGTACTTAAGATATATTCCGGCGGTCTGGGTGTACTTGCCGGTGACTACCTGAAAGAAGCTTCCGATAGCAACGCCGACTTGTGTGCAATCGGTTTCCTGTACCGCTACGGTTACTTTACACAAACATTGTCTATGGACGGCCAGCAGATTGCCAATTACGAGGCACAGAACTTTGGCCAGTTGCCCATCGACCGTGTATTGGATGAGAAGGGCGAGCAGATGGTAGTGGATGTTCCTTATCTGGACTACTACGTGCATGCTTATGTGTGGAGAGTGAACGTTGGACGTATCTCTCTCTATCTGCTTGATACTGACAATGAAATGAACAGCGAGTTCGACCGTTCCATCACTCACCAGCTGTATGGCGGTGACTGGGAAAACCGCTTGAAGCAGGAAATCCTGCTCGGTATCGGTGGTATTCTGACGCTGAAGAAGCTGGGCATCAAGAAAGATATCTATCACTGCAACGAAGGACATGCTGCTTTAATCAACGTACAGCGCATCTGTGACTACGTGGCCGAAGGTCTGACTTACGACCAGGCTATCGAGCTGGTACGTGCTTCTTCTCTCTATACTGTACATACTCCGGTTCCTGCCGGTCACGACTACTTCGACGAAGGCCTTTTCGGCAAGTACATGGGCGGCTATCCTTCAAGAATGGGTATCAGCTGGGACGACCTGATGGACCTCGGACGTAACAATCCGGGCGACAAGGGTGAACGTTTCTGTATGTCTGTATTCGCTTGCAACACTTCTCAGGAGGTGAACGGTGTGAGCTGGCTGCACGGAAAGGTTTCCCAGGAGATGTTCGCTTCCATCTGGAAGGGTTACTTCCCCGAAGAAAGCCATGTGGGCTACGTTACCAACGGTGTACACTTCCCCACTTGGAGCGCTACGGAGTGGAAACATCTCTATGCTGCGCATTTTGATGAGAACTTCCTCTACGACCAGTCCAACCCCAAGATTTGGGAGGCTATCTATAACGTGTCCGACGAAGAAATCTGGAAGACGCGCATGGTGATGAAGAACAAACTGATTGACTATGTTCGCAAGCAATACCGTGAAACTTGGTTGAAGAACCAGGGTGACCCTTCACGCATCGTTTCCCTGCTGGACAAAATCAATCCGAACGCTCTGCTGATAGGTTTCGGACGCCGTTTCGCTACCTACAAGCGTGCACACTTGCTGTTCACCGACCTCGACCGTCTGGCCAAGATTGTGAACAACCCCGACTATCCGGTACAGTTCCTCTTTACCGGTAAGGCTCACCCGCACGATGGTGCCGGCCAGGGCTTGATTAAGAGAATCATTGAGATTTCCCGTCGTCCGGAGTTCCTGGGCAAGATTATCTTCCTGGAAAATTATGACATGCAGTTGGCACGTCGCCTCGTTTCAGGTGTGGATATCTGGCTGAACACTCCGACACGTCCGCTCGAAGCATCCGGTACTTCCGGCGAAAAGGCGTTGATGAACGGTGTTGTAAACTTCTCCGTACTCGACGGCTGGTGGTTGGAAGGCTATCGTGAAGGTGCCGGTTGGGCATTGACCGAAAAGCGTACTTACCAGAACCAGGAACATCAGGACCAGCTCGATGCCGCTACTATCTACAGCATTCTTGAGCAAGAAATTCTGCCGTTGTTCTATGCACGCAACAAGAAGGGATATTCTGAAGGTTGGGTGAAGACTATCAAGAACTCCATCGCACAGATTGCTCCCCACTATACAATGAAGCGTCAGCTGGATGACTATTACGACAAGTTCTACATCAAGGAGGCCAAACGTTTCAAGATGCTGGCTGCCGACGGTTGTGCCAAGGCTAAGGAAATAGCTGCTTGGAAGGAAGAAGTTGCCGAGAAGTGGGACAGCATTGAAGTGGTGTCTTGCGAAAAGACCGAAGACCTGGTGAAAGGCTCCATCGAGAGCGGTAAGGAATACACCATTACTTACGTTATCGACGAGAAGGGCTTGAACGATGCTATCGGTCTGGAACTGGTGACTACTTATACGGCTCAGGATGGCAAACAGCATGTTTACTCCGTAGAACCGTTCAATGTAGTGAAGAAAGAAGGTAACCTTTATACTTTCCAAGCTAAGCACAAGATGGAAAATGCGGGTAGCTTCAAGGTTTCTTACCGTATGTTCCCGAAGAATGCAGACCTGCCTCACCGTCAGGACTTCTGCTACGTTCGCTGGTTCGTATAAGAGCATAAAAAAGATAATGTGCCTGCGGATATGGCAGAACACATTATCTGTTCAGATAAAAGATATCATCTGCATGATGCAGGCAGACCATCCGTTTAAAGTAAACGGATGGTCTGTTTCTTTTCTAGAGCTTGCTTTTTATTTCGGCTGTCCAGGCGTCAATGCGTTCGGCGGTTTTGTTACTTTCGTTCACTTCGTCGAGGGGAAGTCCTACGAATGCACCGTCTACCACGGCGATGGAAGAGGAGAAGGAATACCCGTCCGTGCTGACTTTGTTGCCCAAGAAGGTACACCCGCTATCCTTCAGGTCCTCGTAGAGTACTCCGATGCCGTCGCAGAATGTGTCGCAGTAGGATTCGGAGTCACCGCAACCGAATAGGGCTACGAACTTCATGGAAAGGTCGGCGCTCTTCAGTACTTTTACACCGTCATACCAGTCGTCCTGCAGTTCGCCGTCTCCCCAAGTGGAGGTACCTAGAACCAGCACTTCATATTCCTTGATTTTATCGGCGGTCATCTTGTCAACACTATGTACGTCGGTGGAGGAAACTCCCAACTTTTCGGCTATCTGGTTAGCCAACTCTTCGCAGGTTCCGGTACTGGAACCATAAAAAACACCAGTCTTTTTCATTGTAAATAAAGTGATTAAATTGTTTGCTGCAAAGTAAAGGCTTTGCCGGAGAACGTGAAATACCTACATGTAGGGCTTTTAGTGTTGTGCCGCTCCCCATTTCGGGTTAGCTTGTGGCGTGGTTTATAGAGGTCGCGGCTACCTACTAATTGGGATGGCAGACTCTCTTTTTGATGAAAAGTAGGTATTGCCGGATTGTTAAAAATGAAGGACATTTGTACCGGTAATAATAGACAAGTGTTTATGGTTAGATTCGTACATTCCACTCATTCGCAATTCCATCCTTCCGTGGCTGGTAAGTGGCTGGTGTGGGGGACTTTGATGATGCTTCTTGCGGGGGTGGCTATCATTGTTTTTTCGGTATTCTCGCATGATGCACTCGATGCGTGCTGTAATTGCATAATCTGTACTTTCAACCGTGTCCCGAAGGAAGGGGAATATTTGTATAACCGCTACCTGCCGGTCATCAGCATGGTGTGGGTGGCGTTTCTGATACTTTTGGTATATGTGGTCCGCTATTGCATGAACAAGAGGAGGTAGCCGGGTGTTCTATAGGTAAAACTGAAAGGAGACTATATGAAAAAGATTGTTTTGCTTCGCCACGGCGAGAGTGCATGGAATAAGGAAAACCGCTTCACGGGGTGGACGGATGTTGATTTGACAGAGAAAGGCGTTGCTGAAGCTGTAAGGGCGGGTGAGCTGCTGGCAGAAAAGGGATTCCGCTTCAAGAAGGCGTATACTTCCTATCTGAAGCGTGCCGTGAAGACACTGGATTGTGTGCTGGACCGCCTCGACCAGGACTGGATTCCGGTGGAGAAATCGTGGAGGTTGAATGAGAAACACTACGGCCAGTTGCAAGGGCTGAACAAGGCAGAGACGGCTGCCAAGTACGGTGACGAGCAGGTGTTGGTATGGCGCCGGAGCTTTGATGTGGCTCCGCATGCATTGGCCGAGGATGACCCGCGTAATCCGCGTTTTGAGGACCGTTATCAAGAAGTGCCCGATGCCGAACTGCCCCGTACGGAGTCGTTGAAAGATACGATTGAGCGTATCATGCCTTACTGGAAATGTGTCATCTTCCCGAATCTGAAGACGGCCGACGAATTGCTGGTAGTGGCTCATGGCAATAGCCTGCGGGGTATTATCAAGCATCTGAAGCATATTTCGGACGATGAAATTGTGCATCTGAACCTGCCTACGGCGGTGCCCTACGTCTTTGAGTTTGACGATGAGCTGAACTTGACGAAAGACTATTTCTTGGGTGATCCCGAGGAGATAAAGAAATTGATGGAGGCTGTGGCCAATCAGGGAAAGAAGAAATGATTTTGGCGCGCGGAAGCGCGCTATTTCTTTATCCTCTCATTCCATGGAGCAGCGTCATGCTGAGCAGTACCCCGACCACTATACAGATGAGGATAAGGAACCAGTTCATGAGCCGTGCGCCCAGCTTGGTTTCCTTGTGCAAGTTCTGTTCAAAGTAGTTCTTGAAGAACAGATAGATGGCAGGCACGGTGGCGCTTGCCAGTAGCAGGTCTTCGGGAATCTTGTAGATGTAGACTTTGGAAAAGGCGATGAGCGCCCAGTGGCAAAGGAACAGAATGACGAGCAGGTTGACCCTGCGCGAGAAAGCCAGCAGCAGCCCGATGGTGAAAACTGCTACCGAGCAGGGCATCACGGTGGTGGTCATCATGGGAAATTCCATTCCGCGTGCCCACGAAAGGAGCGGGTAGAGGAAAGGCATTGCATAGAGTACCCCCACCAGTACCTTGTATTTCGGGTTGCGCTCGAACGGAGTGTAGCCGGTAAACAAATCCCATAGCCACAACACTGCAATCACTCCCCAGAAGATGGCGAGTATATGGTGGTGTCCGCGCGCTCCGCAATACATCATGTAGTACACGATGGATATCCACCCGTTCAGAAATACCATGTAGATTTTCATGGAGCGTTTTGCCCATAAGGTCGGTTTCCGGTAGAGTTGCGTGGTGAGCAGGATACCTGCTGCGGTGATGAGGAGCTGTGTCCACCAGGTGGCCTCGTTGTATTGTGCGATAGTATTCCAGAATATTTCCATTTGTGTCCATTAAAAAAACGGCTGCAAAGGTAGAGTTTTCTGCCGAAAGAATGAAATCGTTTTCTACATTTTGCCTATCTTTGTGCCTCCAAAAAAATAGGTAAAAAGATTCATGGATAAGACTTTGACTGAACAAGAGATTGCCCTGCTGCGCAGGAAACTCGATTTATTGCTTCGTACCGGACAGCTGCTGGTGGAGAGTGCGGCTGATACAAACCGTGTTGTTCGTAACCTGAACCGTGTTGCCGCCTATCTGGGGCTGCCGGAAGAAAAGCTCCACATCGACGTAAGTTATACCATGCTGGTGGTGAATGTGAGCGACGGCCTGCATTCGTTCTCCAAATTCCAGAAATGCGAAAAGCATGGCATCAACATGACTGCCATTTCCGAAATCAGCAAACTGTCCTGGCGGGCTATTGAGAATGACTATTCCCTCGACCAGTATGAGGAGGAACTGGAAAGAATCAAAAACAAGAAGCGGAACTATGTGCCATACGTTGTTGCCATCGGTGCCGGCTTTGCCTGCGGAGGTTTCTGTAAACTGTTCGGTGGTGACTGGATGGCGTTTCTGTTTACCTCTATCTGCGCTTTTGCCGGCTTCCGCGTCCGTGCCCGTTGCATGGAGTTCGGCATCAATCACTATATGAGTATTGCCATTGCCGCATTGATTTCTACCTGTCTGGCCTATGTGTCTTCGTTTGTCGGGCTCTCGGAAACTCCCTATCATCCGTTGTTGGCGTGTGCACTGTTCATCGTTCCGGGGGTGCCGCTGATAAACTTTGTGGATGATATGATTGACAATTATATCCAGGTGGGCATTGTGCGGGCTGTGAATACGGTGCTGATGGTCTGTGCAATGGCCTTCGGCATTGTAATAGCCATGCGCCTGCTGACGGTGGAGGATGTCGTGATTGACAAGAAGTTCAGCGAATTGAGTATGGTGCCTCATGACAGTTATCTGGTGTATGCCATTGCGGCGGCGATAGCTGCCATGGGATTTTCCATGATATTCAACATACAGCGGCGCTTGTTGTGGGTTGTTGCGGTGGGCGGTATCATTGCCGTTTGTACGCGTAACTTTGTCAATTTCGAATTGGGTTACGGACCGGTGATAGGTTCGTTCATGGGCAGCATGGTTGTCAGCCTGATAGCCGTGAAGGCAGTGCATTGGTTCCATGTTCCCAATCATGTGCTGACGATTCCTTCTGTCATCCCGATGATTCCGGGAGTGCTGATGTATCGTGCACTTTTCGGGCTTATCAATATGCACGGTGTGGTAGGCGAGGTGACGGCGGTTGTTTCCAACGGCATCACGGCTTCACTGATTATTCTCTGCATAGCGCTGGGAGTGGCGGTGCCCAATATCTTTGCCCGCCGGTATATTGCCAAGGATAGGCAGCGCTTTCTTCAGGAGGAGCTGCAGAAGCGCAGGGAAAGAGGGAAATTTATAGAATGGTGATATAGGTGGAGGGTGTCAAAAAACTCTTAACACTTTCTTTTAGGCGCGGATTACGCGGATTTCACGGATTTTGTTTATTGAATCCGTGTTATTCCGTGTAATTCGCGCCTGATATTATAACATTATAAAAGTGCTCATATATTTTTGAAAACTTCTCTTCTTTTTTAAATGCCCTTTTTCGGATTATAGTGGTAAATGACGGTTTCGCCTTTTTGCAGGGATGTTTGTACGTCAATCAGACGCTGGTTGCGGCTTCCCCGGAAATAGAGTTCCTCATCCCTCAGTTCTTTCTTGAATTTGCCGTCCACCAGTACGTCGATGTACTTCAGCAGTTGGGCTTGGCGCGGGTTGCGCAGTAGTTTTTCGAAAGTATAGCCCGTATAGCACCAGATGTTTTTCCGGCTCCGCTCCTTGATGGCATGTGCCAGTTGGGTGAATCCTTCCGGCTGGAACATCGGGTCTCCACCACTGAAGGTGACGTCTGCAAAGTTGTCGGCAAGGACTTTTTCCAGAATCTCTTCCGTACTCATCCAGTGCCCGCGGTTGATGTCCCACGACTCCGGATTGTGGCAACCGGGACAACCGTTGGGGCATCCGGCAGCATAAATGGCGGTCCGGAAGCCCGGACCGTCTACTGTGGTATCTTCTAAAATGTCGAGAATAGAAAGCATGAGTAGGGAATTTTTAATTATGAACGACCCTGTCGTTCAACTCTGCCAGCTTGGCATTGTTCCAGCGGTCGGTTGTCCCCACCAGGTAGCCGGTGATGCGTTGCAGCTTGTCGATATGCTTGCTGCCGCACTTCGGGCATTCTTCCAGGTTTGGGGTGGAGTTTTCGTGGCCGCACTCCAGACAGCGGTTACGGTTGTGGTTTACCGAACCGTAGCCGATGTTGTATTGGTCCATCATGTCCACTACACGCATAATGACTTCCGGATTGTGGGTGGCGTCACCGTCTATCTCCACATAGAAGATGTGTCCGCCGCGGGTCAGTTCATGATAAGGAGCCTCCACTTCCGCTTTGTGGCGGGCGCTGCATTTGTAGTATACGGGCACGTGGTTGGAGTTGGTGTAGTAGTCACGGTCCGTAATGCCCGGCAGCGTGCCGAACTTCTTACGGTCTATGCGGGTGAACTTGCCCGACAGCCCTTCGGCAGGAGTGGCAAGCACGCTGTAGTTGTGCTGGTATTGCTCCGAGAACTGGTTGGCACGGTCGCGCATGTAGGTCACGATTTTCAGTCCCAGCTCCTGGGCTTCGCCAGATTCGCCGTGATGTTTTCCGAGCAATGCCACGAGACATTCTGCCAACCCGATGAAACCGATTCCCAGTGTTCCCTGGTTGATGACGGAAGCAATCGTATCGTTCGGTTTCAGCTTCTCGCTGCCTATCCACAAGGCAGACATCAGTAGCGGGAACTGCTTGGCGAAGGCGGTCTTTTGAAACTCCATGCGCTCGTGCAGCTGGCGTGCGGTCACTTCGAGCATACTATCCAACTTGGCAAAGAACCGGGCGATGCGCTGTTCTTTGTCTTCGATGTTCATGCACTCAATGCCCAGACGGACGATGTTGATGGTAGAGAAAGAGATGTTGCCGCGTCCGATGGAGGTCTTCGGTCCGAAACGGTTTTCGAATACACGGGTACGGCATCCCATGGTAGCAACTTCATGCTGGTAGCGTTTCGGGTCATCGGCTTTCCAGTCCTCGCTTTGGTTGAAGGTGGCGTCCAGGTTCAGGAAGTTCGGGAAGAAACGCCGTGCCGTCACCTTGCAGGCCAGTTGGTAGAGGTCGTAGTTGCGGTCTTCAGGCAGGTAGCTCACACCCCGTTTCTTTTTCCATATCTGGATGGGGAAGATGGCGGTTTCTCCGTTTCCTACCCCTTGATAGGTGCTTTTCAGCAGCTCGCGGATGATGCAGCGCCCCTCGGCAGAGGTGTCTGTGCCGTAGTTGATGGAGCTGAACACCACTTGGTTGCCGCCGCGTGAGTGGATGGTGTTCATGTTATGGATAAACGCCTCCATGGACTGGTGCACGCGCGATACGGTCTTGTTGACAGCATGCTGCACGATGCGGTCCTCGTCCGTCAGTCCGTCCAACGGCTGTAGCAGATAGTCGGCCAGTTCCTTCTGATAGAGATGGGAATAGTCTTTTCCATTCAGTTCTTCCAGGTTCTTGACTTCCTCGATGAAGCTGTTGCGCACGTAGGGGGCAAGGTAGAAATCGAATGCAGGGATGGCTTGTCCGCCGTGCATCTCGTTTTGGGCTGTTTCCAGCGAGATGCATCCCAGGATACTGGCAGTCTCGATGCGTTTGGCCGGGCGCGATTCGCCGTGTCCGGCAGAGAAGCCGTATTTCAGAATATGGTCCAGCGGATGTTGCACGCATGTCAGGCTCTTGGTGGGATAATAATCCTTGTCATGGATGTGCAGATAGTTCTGGGTGACGGCATCCAGCACTTCTTCACTCAGCAGATAGTCGTCCACAAAAGGCTTGGTGGTTTCGCTGGCAAACTTCATCATCATGCCCGCCGGGGTATCGGCATTCATGTTGGCATTTTCGCGTGTGATGTCGTTGGACTTGATGTTAATGATTTCCAGGAACATGTCGCGCGTCTTTGCTTTGCGGGCAATGCTTCGCTGGTTGCGGTAAGCGATGTATTTCTGGGCAACGTCCTTGCGGCTGCTCTTCATCAGCTCCACTTCCACCAAATCCTGGATGGCTTCCACCGTCATCTGCGAATCTCCCTTGAAAGAGATGCGGTCCGTAATCTGGTGTATCAGTTGCAGGTCTTCCCCCTTGTCTGTATGCAACATGGCTTTGCGGATGGCCGTTGCTATTTTTTCTTCGTTGAATCCGACGACGCGCCCGTCGCGCTTGAGTACTGTCTGTATCATAACCTTTTATGCTTAAATGTGACTGTCTTTTTTAGTTTAATTGCGGAAACAAAGATATTATAGTTATTGATAGGTTTTGCTTTTTGGAAAACTTTTTGTGGTTTAAAAAGTGTTAATCTATTGATTGTTAATGATGTAATTGTTTAAAGTGGAAAACTTCTAATGAAAAATAACTTTTAAAGTTATTCATTACTGACTATTATTGCATACATAAACATCATCTGATTTCGAAGTGTCAAATGAAGATAAATCTTTTGGGCAGATTGTGAATCTTCGATTTTTTTAGTTATATTTGCAACGAATTGGTTTATTTAAGGTTTTTAGTCCTTGATAATACTTCTTGTTGCCATTCGATTGTATTGCTTTGCTGCTCATGGTATTGGGGCAAAAGTATCATTATTATAATAATCAAAGAAAGGATGAACATGGCAAATGTATTTCCTCCGTTTAAAATTGATATAGCTGGGGCTTTTTGTGTACCTCGTGCATTGAAGGATGTCCGCGAGCAATATCAGAACGGGCAGGTGAGCCGGCAGATATTGCAGGCTGTTGAAGATGCGGAAGTGCGCAGTCTGGTGGAACGGCTGGAGCTGGGAGGCATGAAGGTTGTTTCCGATGGTGGTTTCCGAAGTCGCGATTTTTTGGAAAGCTGGGAGGGTATTTGTTCCAAAGACGGCCGGCCTTTCTCCGAAGGCTCTCCTTTGGAGATTACAGGACGGCTCAGTTTGCTACGGCATCCTATTCTGGAAGAATTCGCATTTCTTGATTCCATTGTGGACGGAGGGGTGATGAAAAAACAGCATATCCCTTCGCCGGCAGAGGTTATGACCCAGATTATTCAACGTGTGGAGCGGACTCAGATAGAAACCGTTTACTCCGACATCCGGCTTTTGACGGATGATATTGCTTCCTGCTACAAATTTTTGCTTACCAAACTTTATGATGCAGGCTGCCGCTACGTCCAGTTCGACGGGGTACATTCGGTGATAATGGAAGATACCATCCGGCTCAACAACCGGGTTTTGCGTGAGCGTCCTGCAGGGATGTATGTTGCATTCCATGCACCGACGGACATGCTGGTGCAACTGCATGGGGCCGATGCTTATTTCCTGAATTACGACTGTGGCGCGTGCGACCGTAACCGTCTGCTCTGGTTCATACACGAGAAGGAAGCGGTGTTCGGTTTCGTGCTGTCCCATTATCCTCAGGAAGACGAGTTGGATGAATTGCAGGCAAAAACCGAAAGTGTATTGAACTATATTCCTTTGAAACGTTTCACTTTATGTCTGCCGGATGCCAATGCGCTTCTTTCGCCTTCGGAGGCCGATGAGGAGAAACAGTGGGAAACCGTAAGGTTGGGGATGGAAATGGCTGCGCGTATCTTCTCTTGAAAAACGCCGCATTCCATCATTCCGAATGCCACACTTCAGCAAGGGAAATGCCACACTTCACAGAGGCAAATGCCATTGATTGGGCCTCGTGAAGTGTGGCATTTCGATTGACGAAGTGTGGCACTCCTCTTTTAGTCTCCGGTGTGTCCGGTTTATTATTTGACAGCTTCGGCTATCTTTTCCTGAAGCTCGTCACCGTGCAGTCCGCGTGCAAGGATAGTTCCTTCACCGTCAATCAACACAGTGTGGGGGATGCTGCTTACGGCATAAAGCTGTGCGCCTTCGCAGTTCCAGTATTTCAGGTCGGACATTTGCGGCCACGTGATGTTCAGCTTCTTGATGGCTTCTTTCCATGCGTCAGCACTCTGGTCCAGAGATACGCCTACAATCTCGAAGTTCTTGTTCTTATATTTGGCGTAAGCTTCCACCAGGTTGGGCATCTCGCGACGGCAGGGGCCGCACCAGCTTGCCCAGAAGTCAACAAGGACAACTTTGCCCTTGCCTACGTAGTCGGACAGTTTTACCGTTTTTCCTTCCGGCGTCTGCATCTCGAAGTCTGTAAACTTCTGGCCTACGGCAGTGGCTTTCATCTTTTCAACGTTGTTCTTTATCTTGACGATGGCTTCGTCGTTGTCGTAAGCTGCAGGGATTTGGGGCATCAGCGGGTCGAGGTCTGCCACATCCATGTAGTAGTAGTTCTGCTTCAGCAGGAGTACACCCACCGGGTTGGTGATGTTCTTGTTGATGCCGGCTTTGATGGCGGATATCATGCTGTTTTCCAGATTTTCCATCTCTTTGCCTTTAGCCTCGCGTTGTTCGTCGGTCAGTGTGGTGTCCGACATGGATTCGTAGATGCTCATCATTTGTTTGTTCAGACCGTTGATTTGGGCTCTGATTTCCTGGTAGGCATCATTGTTGGCAGTACCGGTGGCAGAGTTGTTTTCCTGCGACAAGTTGATTTTAATCTTGCCGTTTTCCAGGAAGAAGTCGATGGCTGCGCCGTCTTTTCCTTCGGCTTTGTAGGAGATGTAGCGGTTGACAGCAGTATCTTGTGTACCCTTGAAGGTAAATGTTCCATCTTTGATGACAGCAGAGTCCAATTTTACGAATTGGCGTCCTTCCACGGTTTCCAGATATACGGTGTCGCCGTCGGCTGCACCCTCTACAGTTCCGGTTACGGTGTAACCGTTGTTTCCACTGTTACAAGCTGTAAATACAGCGGCTACAGCGAGCAGATAAGTAAACTTTTTCATTGTTTGTTTTTTTAATGAATGATTATAGCTGCAAATATAGTAATAAAAAATCCCCTCCGATATGAACCGGAGAGGATTTTTATAGTTTTAATCCCATTTTTAGCGATAACGCTGTGCTTACTATTATTCGGCAGCAGCTTCTTCAGCAGCAGGGGCTTCTTCGGCAGGAGCCTCTTCGGCCGGTGCTTCGGCAGCGGCTTTTGCAGCAGCTTCAGCAGCTTTCTTTTCAGCCAGTGCTTTTGCTTTTTCCTCTGTAGTGATGTCCAGATAACGCATGGTTGTTTCCAGCTGTTCATGCCCAAGTAAGAAGCTTACCTGGACGACATTGATGCCATCCTCAATCCAGTGGGAAGCTTTCGCATGACGAAATTGATGGGCATGTGCATCCAACGGCACATCAGGGCATTTTTCATGGGCGGCTGCCGCGCAGAGCTTTATTCTTTTTGCCAGGGCTGGTTCTGAAAGCCTTCCATGCATCCCGCTAACGCGGGAATAAAAAAGATAGGCATCAGGATCCGGCGGATCATTATGGAAAGATTTTAAGTAAATCTGGATATAGGAAACAACTTTCGGCAGCAGGTATGCTGTCCGCATTTTCCCCCTTTTCCCAACCAGAGTCACATACGGCTTTTCTGCATCAAGATGGAGATGACAGATTTTGATGGACCGGATCTCATCCAGCCGCCCGGCAGTTGCATACAGGAGGGTAAGAAACACCAGATCCCGCTTTCCTGTCACCGTAGATGGATCAGGAACGGCAAGCATGGCTTCTACCGCTTCACGGGTAAATCCGTTTACTTTTTTCTTTATGCATTTCTGCCTCCTGACCTCCCGTGCCTCCTGGTAGAGATACTGGAATTCTATATCCCGGCTTCCCAGGAACTGAAGGAACATCCGAAAGGAGCCGGGCTGCATCTGCGGGTTTCCTTCATCCATACGATCCATTTTTCGATCCATTCCCTTTCAAAGTGTTTCCTGGAGAGGATTTTCGGCGTCACCCCGGAGTTTTCCAGAAAACCGATATATAATCCAATCGCATCTCTGTAGGATTTTAATGTATGTTCACTGGTTGTAAGAAAGCTGGGCGCATAGGAGTCTAGGAATTCAGATATATACCGGGCTATTTTTATGGGGTCATCATTCTTCTTCATATAACACCTCCGGCAGGATCGCATTCATCCCTTTTTCTGTTTTCTCACGCAGTATGTCCGCCAGCCGTGGGACCATGGAATAATAATGCAGCGTAGACTCAATACTGCTGTGCCCCATGGATTTTGAAAGATACTGGAGTTTTGCATTAAATCCAAAGGGTTCCTCCGGCCAGCTGTTGATGTTCGTGACTGCATAATTATGGCGGAGGGCATAGGCAACCGCATTGCTGCCCGTGCCGTTTGCTTTCTCCCACAGTGACTGGAACATCCCTGTAACCCATTGGCGGGAATAGTGTCCCCCATTGGGGGGTTCAAAGAAATATTCCCGGCCAGGCCGAAGCTTTTCAGCTGCACGGTCATACTTTATAAGCAGTTGGGCCATGCTTTCATGGAGCGCCACATAATGCTGACTGTTTCCCTTCGATTTCCTGATGTTTAAAACACCATGCACAAGGTCGGCATCCTCTCTTTTTAGATACCGTGCTTCTGTTGTCCGGATGCCGCTGCTGTAAAGGAGCCTGCCTCCACACAGGTTACGAAGCAGCGGAGCTGTCGGATTTCCATGGTTTGATTTCCTTTCCTGTTCTATCTGTTCTGTCCCCTATCAGTTCAGTAAAATAGAATCCTGCTCTGCAGGATTCTCCGCCTGCGGCGG